>Ga0307375_10000832_pt1 | contig 35959 bp, 24 predicted proteins | sample TR1MG_FD_202531 | JGI IMG/M metagenome (GOLD analysis project Ga0307375, IMG submission 202531) | Soil microbial communities from Risofladan, Vaasa, Finland - TR-1 | ecosystem: Environmental > Terrestrial > Soil > Coastal area > Acid sulfate soil | place: Finland: Risofladan, Vaasa | collected... | reverse complement strand
CCACCGAGGAGCAACTGGTCGCCGAACCCATCTCTCCTCGCTCTGTCGTCATTGCATCGTCCCGTCCCAAGACCTCCGCTGCCTCCTCCTCCTCCTCCTCCGTTACCTCAATCGCCATTGGATCCACCTCTCCAAGCAAGAAGAAGAAGCGTAGGACATCACCAAAGAGACTTCCTTCCGCCGTGCCTTTCCCCGCCGTCGCCGCTCACAAGTCCTTCACCAGCCTCTCGTTGGAAGCGCTTATTGAATCTGACGACTTCTCGTCATCGTCCTCTTCCTCGTCTTCCTCGAGCGAGTGAGAGGAGAGATTCCTAACTGAGGAGTGGGTCGGTGGATTTCCAACCCCAATTCTGACTGTACAATAGAAAGAGCCCGATGAATTCAGCTGTCTTATCCATCTAGTAACTATGCACAATGAATTATCCGGGGTAGGAGAAGCAACGGGGTAATGCAATTGAATGTAAACGCAACTTCAAGCAGCGTCCTTCTCCAAATTAGTGACAGGTACAAGCGTTTCGAGGTCCAAATGATAACTTAGTAAGTGGGTAGTGTTCATTAGTGAGTTACTACTGAGACTGGGGGACGAAGTGAGTGGCAGGGGGAGGGGTGGACATGCCGGGGATGGAGCGGGCGGCGTGAACCGGGCGACCCATGGTAGGTCCGTTGGCGGTGATGATGCCCTCGCGCACTTGAGCGGCCATATCGAAGTATCCAGCAGGAGAATGGGGCAAGAATATAGTAGAACCACCGGCTTGGGTGCCGATTTCCTTGAGCGTATCGAGGTACTGGGTGATGAGGATGGTGGTCATGACCTCGTGAGCGTCCACGCCCTGGATTCTGGAAAATCCTTCAACGGAGTCCTGCAAACCCTCAGCAATCGCGCGGCGGGCATTAGCAAGACCTTGACCGGCCAAGTGACGAGACTCGGCCTCAGCCTCGGCCTCCTTCACACGAGCTACCTTCGCGGCCTCGGCGTTGGCGATCGTGGCAATACGGTTACGCTCAGCGGCGTTGATTTCGTTCATGGCAGCCTACAAGGAAGGGACAACGAAGGGCATGCATCAGTATCAGTGTTAGTGGAGGGTCGCGACTGGCGGGAAACTGAATCAACTCAAAATTCACACTCGGCTCAGATCAATGGGATGTCTCAATGATGGAAGGGGAAAGAACCTACCTTGACCTTTGCATCAGGATCAATGTCGACGATCAACACAGTCTTGATGCCGTAACCGGTGGAGGCCATATCAGCGTTGAGCTCCTCCATGATGGACTTGGCAATCTTGGCCTTTGATACGAAGAGATCGTCGAGCATGATACCAGGAACAGTTCCACGGATGCTATCGTGAACATAAGCCTCAATCTGAGCGCGAGGATCCTGAAGAGCGTAGAAACTCTTGTATACCTCGGCAGGGTCGACCTGATACTGTACGGTGACCTTAATCTTACAAAAAGTGTTGTCCTTGGTCTTGGTTTCCACACGAACGTCCAAAGATTGCAGACGCAAGCTGACGGTACCGACTACGCTCGATGTGCAGCAGCAGTAGCAAGCAAGACCTGTATCACCAGCACAACACAAACAGATCGGCGGTTAGAGAGGTGGGTACGATAGTGGGTACTTGCAGACCTCGGGATAGGCACAGAATTGGTGCGCGATGGTGTACAAGCGCAGGACGTACCGGCGTGCAGTTCGCGGTCGAATTTGCCGAAGCGCTCCAGAATGCTGACTTCAGATTCGCGAACAGACAAGCAGCAACCCATGATTACCAAGTAGAGTATGGAGGGAAGAAGGGTGTGTTCCGGCGGGAGGTGGAGAGGGGATTGAACCGAGGGGAGGTCGCTGTGAGACAACGGCCACACGCGGGGCAGACGATGCCTCCTGAACCAAAAGCGGCCTCGCCCACGTAGCAGGACACGAATCGTGCTGCTCTGTCTTTCCCTGTCTTTCGCCCCGATTGCAATTACATATCCTTCTATCAGGGTATATCCTCTCTCAATACATTCAAGGTTACAGTAAGTTACCTTTTTGCTATGAATGAAGCCATCAGCGCTCGATTGAGAGGGTAGAGGAGGGTGCGGGCGATTCGGCCCTGTGCGAGGCAAGCGGACGACATCTTAAGAAGACGTCTTGTGTCGGCACTCCATCGTTTTCAGAGGGAAGATGGGAGGAAAGCGAAAGGGTAACCAGAGATGTGTCTGAAAGAGAGCATGAATCAACGAAGAGAGGCGGTTGTTGGGAGGGACTTCGAGCTGCTCGGAGGTTGACAATCCACCGCCCTGATGGTTGTGGTGCGACAGTGTTTTTTCGCCTCGTCCTTATGATCCAGAGATGTCAGAAAACTGATGATCCACCTCCAACTCGCATTCCATCTGCTGTATTGCGGCCAACAGAACACCCAGATGCTTGCGATGCAAAGACACTTTCTGCGCCACTAACGCCTTCTGTAGCTCGATGGGATTCAATTCTCTCTCCATTTCCAAATCATACGCACTACGAATTACAATATCATCCAGCAAGTGCACAAGCAGAGTGTCAGCAAGAGGAAAGCGTCGATGTACTCAAATTGGACATAACCAACCTGTGAAAAGGAAATTTGGGATGAAGTATAGATTGAAGAGATGGTGAACGCACGATTGAAGGGCATCGCGAGTCGGGAGGGCATTGAGAGAAGCCACTTGGACACGAATCTCGTTCTCCTTCAACAGGTCGTTCAACTCGGCGTTCAAAGTCAGCGCCTCCTGCTTCATCACCGAAATGCATTTCTGGATATCGTGTACATCGGAAGATTGAGCCTTGGCAATGTACTGTGCGCGGTTCGCTTGCAAGGTCAACTCGTCGCAATCGACCATCACCTCGTGGTATGCCGCCGTGCTGATGAGCCAAATCAAGGTCAGCAAAAGAGTCCTTGGAAATTTGTGGCACTATCACGGAAAAGTAGGGATCAAACGTACAGTTGCTCTTGAGAAGCGCCCGTGGAAATGGCTCGGGTCAAGGATGAGAACTTCTTCAACAATGCAGCCGCTGAACGCTCCTTCGTCTGCGTGCTTTCAACAAAACCCCCTTTAGCATGAGGCATTTGATCAAAACGTCAGTATGTGCGACTGAATTGGCCTGAATGAGGGCGAATGGAAGCCAAGCAAAGGCGAGCGAGCGTACTTTCCGTATAGTCCATCATTCAATGACAGTCGACCAGCGAATAAGAGAAAAGAGACTACGAATCTCAATAGTTGCGATTCCAAACGTCGGATGGTGCAGAACTGAAGTACAGTTGGAACTGAAGGGCCTGAATGACTTTCGATGGAACGTCTCCCTCCTCATCACGTCTGGGGGTCTTGGATCGCCTCACATCTTCTGACAATAAGCCCCATTTTGCACTCTTTCAAGAGATGGTGCAAGTATCTCATCAGTTGTGGACGGAGTATGTACGTGTGTGAGCGACCTCTCAGCAACGCCTCAGCCGCTGTGTGGAAGGCAGCCCAGCAGTTCGATTTGGCCTTTGGTCTCCCTCCTCTCTTCTTCTGATCAGTTCCCACCGAATCGGCGCCTCTTTTGACAACACAGTAGACCATGTCTGTCTCTGAGATCACAGATGGTCACCACCTGGCTGGCTTTGTCGAGGCCTTTGGAAAGATGGAAGGAAAGGCTCTCGCTGCTCAAGTCGCCACCGTGCTGTCCCATCCCTCCATTTTCGTCTTTGGTGAACTCCTTGCCCTTACCAACGTAAAGAAGGTACGATTGTCCTGAGATGACACACTCAAATCTTGCAGTTGGATTAAGCTGGGTCCACCCCAATAGTTCGCCGGCGTGAATGACCCCTATGCGCTCTACTATAAGTGATTTTCCTCTTTTTGAATCTGTATCTCCCAGATAGATTGTCTCGAATAGCGCACCGGACTTGTAAGATTGCATTTGAATCTGTTTGGAGATCGGTTTCGTCCTGTTTATGGGTTTTTCCTCTGATCGCTGCCAATACCTTCCTAACCACCTGTTTGGCTTGGTTTACAGCTCGCTGAGTCCCCCGACACAAAGGCTGTGTTTGATCAGCTCGAAATGTTTGCCTACGGCACCTTCGATCAGTATCAAAGTACGTCTTGTCAGCGGCCCTCTTTCATCCTCTCCTTCTCCCCTTTTCCCCTTCTTTGTCCGATTGCACCCCACTATTCATGTCTAACATTAAGCTTACTTGTGATTCATAGCCCGTTCTGAGCTCCCCAAGCTGACTGAGCGCCAGGAACGCAAGCTAAAGCAGTTGACCATTGTCTCGATGGCCTCCAAGAACAGAGTGCGTTCTCTCTCCTCTGCCCCTTAATTTACCCAATCCTTGTGTCTTGCGTTGATTTCTGTTCAAAAGGGCTGACGCTCGAGTCTGTTGTGCCGGATTTGCGGGTATCTTGCGCAGGCTCTCTCTTATGACTCCCTTTCTAGCACGTTGCAGATGTCTACCGTTCGTGACTTGGAAGATTTGATCATTGAGAGTGTATATTTGGGTTTGGTGAGTGGAAAGTTGAATCAGGCCAAGAAGGTATTTGAGGTGGCGGAAGTGAGTGGACGCGACGTTCGCATGACAGATATCCAACACATGCTCAACACTCTCGTCTCTTGGCAAGGCACTAGCGCCAATGTGATGGAAAACATCCACGAGCGCATCGTCAGCGCCAATGATGAACACAAGGCCGCAGCCATGAAGAAGGCAGCCAAGGAGAAGTCCGCTGAGGAGAAGTTCAACCTCATCAGACTCGCTCTTGAAACGGAGTCAGAAGGCAGAAAAGGCGGCATGTCTGGATACGACGATCAACTTCATGCGCTTGGGTTGGCTCTTGGAGGACAAGGAAGGAAGACAAAGGGCGGAGGTCACAGACCCGGACGTACTGGTTAAGTAGGCATCATACTGCTCCCACCAATTCTCAAATACACTCCTCAACACTTCATATCTCTTGTACTAAACATGTCCCACATCCGAAACGATACGCGACTGATCAGTGCTTCCTGCAGAGGGTACTTGTCCGAAATGCTCCAGGGCATTTCTTCTGGCATGCACGCAACGATTTCAGACAACGCAATCAACAGCACGAAATGCGCCGGTATCACTTGGAAAGGGTCATCCAGCTTCGAATACCTTTATATGATATCAGTATGTACACCTTGTTGAGGGATAGGGCCTACTCGGAGTCGGTATCGTAGAGATTGGCGGAGTCCGTCTGCTCTGCTTGTTGCTGTTTGGCTCTGTTGGATGCTATCTCCTTCTTGACGGCAGCCGATTTGGTATCAGCAGCGAGAGCATCCACGCCTTCTCCCTCTTGCAGCATTGCTTCTACTTCCTCCTCGCCAAAGACGTTGGCGGCGTCCTCCTTCTTCTTTTTCTTCTTGACGTCGTGCTTTCTTCGGAATGCTCGCAGGTGTGGCATTAGGCGGTCGATAATGACATAGATGGTTAGAGGCGTGACAAGACAGATGACAGCCGCCCAGACGAGCTTGCCTCTGAAGAAGATGAACGTGTAGAGGCCAGGGCAGATCATCCAGACGAAGTACTTCGCCCTTCGCTCCAAATACATGGCCATGGGGCTCTTTTCGTTCTTACGGAGAAGGATCATGACCAGAACGTTGATTCCAAGAGAGATGACGAGGATGGCATACGTGAGGAGGAAGAAGTAGTCGATGAGCCCGAGCGAACTTGCGGTTCCATTCGCATTCTTGAAGCCAGAGTGTAGCGATACTTCGGAAATGAGTGCAGAACCTACGATACCGATTCGGGTGATGGATGCAGTGATGGGCATGATGAAGGAGATGAGAACGGAGATCAATACGAAGAACGGGGGAAGAAGCACTTGTACTGCTACTACTTTGGCTCTCACGATCGTGAACGTCCAAGAAAACTGCGATACTTGATGATTTCCGAAGTAGGTCCGAGTGACGACCACGCCAGTACCAGTAGTCTTGTTGTCCCAGGACCAACCACGAAGGCGCAAATCTCCGCTCACTCCTGACATGGAACTGAGCCAATAGAATTCTAAATCAGACAGTGAGGTGCCATTAATGTCCTCCAATGCCATCTCGAGGTTTTGTTTGTCAAAGGGGTAGTCACTCGGATTGGGCTTGAACACGAGTCTGCTGAAGACGTTTGTCGCGCCTAGGCCAGGCAACATGGTCGAGGTGGATGGAGATCCACCCATATTCGCAATATAGGGAATTGTAGGGATGAATGTACCGTTATTGTCCTCATAGAAGTACACCATAGCCTCTACAAACACAAAACACAACGCACCACGGTAAGTCCACCTTTTTCGAAACTCAATGACGTGTGAATTCGACGACGAGAAGCGAAGACCAAATTATGATGGACAAACCAAGTGGAACATGCATCGTGGGATGAGTAGACATACCTCCAAGCCATAAACCGTTCAGAATGTCGATTGAGGCAGCATTCATCAAGTACACGCCCACACCGACTCTTCGTGCTGATACAGGGGTGTAATACAGCGCTAGACATAACTGCGGATACAATGAGGGGAAGTTAGAAGGCAAGAGGAGGAGAGAGTGGAGGAACGGAAGCGGTTTGAGGGGAGCAGGCGCGTACCAAGGCCAGCAATACCAAACCACATTGTATACGTGTCATGGTTCACAATGAGCCATACAAGGCAGTCCACGGCCTGTAGAATGGCAATGGCTGTTCGTTGCGAGCAAAGGTACCAGGAGGAAGTGGACGGACGAGTGGCACGTCGTGAGGCATCCGGGCTCGGGCTCTGCCTCAGGCGTTCATCCGCTGCACTCTTGCTCAGTGTGGTGTCCCATGGAGATCAAAATCAAAGTGATTCCATTTGCCCTCATGGGCGCTGCGGCGGCCTTTTTGTGGTGGACGCGTCCCTCCAAATCCTCGTTTGGCTCCTTCTTCACGGTGCGTTTGCGAGTTCTACTTTGTCCTGCTCCATTCCACCTGCTACTCCATATTTTCGCTTTCTTTCCCCATGTGACTAACTGGAGACATTTGTTAGAGTTGGATTAGAGCTAGAACGAATCCTAATGACCCCAACAAGGGTGCATCGTACGCCTGACTTTCACTCGGCATCAACAACTGTCATTCTCCGCCTATTTGGCCTTTCTCAGTTGTCTGACTGTGTTGTTTTGCTTCAAATGGCACAGCACGAGCATTTGGATGAAACTTGAAGACATGATCACCCGATTCCAGGACAAAACCGTGGCGGATGTGATCCAAGCAACGGCGGACATTCAATACACCGACATTTGGGTTGCACGAATCGCTAGGGTACGTTCATGCAGTAATTCCAAGCCTTCCATTGCTTTTACATGACATTGTCTCTCAAAAACTAACTCATCGCAATGTCCGAACAGGTGTATCTTGACCTGAAGGTGCTGACATTCCTCGGCGTCTGTGGTGGCTGGACCAACATCACTCCTCCCGATGCCACTCGATAGCCGAATGCACGCGACATCTTCTATGTACTCTTGTATGTAAATACCGTGCAGACAATGTATGACGCCCTATAACCTCCCTCGCACTTTGTGAACCGCTTTTCTCCCCAACTTCAGTATGATTGTTGCTGAACAGCTGCTGTGATCTGTTGAATACTCTCCGCCCTACAGCATTTTGGGTTCGATTTGGTAATGGGGTTAGTTTGGCGGTCAGGAACTTGATTGTAATTCGGCCGGCCACCAGACATTTCGCGTGAGACCGTTGAGTGCTGTTCTGCCGTTTTCCATTCCCTCCTGGTGATCGTCTCAGGGTAGATAGATTGAAAGGATTCCCTGTGATTACTAGATTGACGAACAAGGAGGAACATCGAAACCGCAGTTGCTGTTGGCCCGAAAATCGTGCTGGAATCTGTTCGCGAACCGGTGTTGGCTCAAGTTGCCGTACTATGGAGAATTTTGTGAAGGAACTTCAAGCCTCAGGTATGATGATACTCCTTACTGGCCTTTTCCAAGTATTGATGGTGTTTTGACTCATTCTAACCGACAACTTGCCTGTGTTCCAGATAATCGACAAAAGGCTGTTTTACTCAGCAAAGTGAGAAGTCGCGTCATTGAATCAGGTGGTATTGATGTAAGTGTTCCAATTACTCTTGTATTTTGGTTGTTTTGAGGTGTAGTGACTGACTGGTGTTGTGAATCGTGTGACATTTGACAGGAATCGCTGTTTCCCTCTATCATCGCTTCAGTAGGCAGTTGCATTGGCGTTGATGACCTCAATCTGCGCAAGAATGCAGTTTCTGCCATGTCTATCATTTTAGCCTCCTTGATTAAGTACGTTTGCACGGCTGTGGAGTGTGTTCTTCATTCGCTCCTCTTCTCTTCCCTCCCCTCCGGTTCTTTGTTGTTTCAGTTGCACTAACTCTGCACTGTTTTTCTTAGTACTACGTTGGAATATTCGAATTGCGAGGAGATACTGTTGAAGGTGGTGCCCCAATTGTACAAGCAGTGGTCGGTAGTGACGACGAGTGAAGAGGTCTCCCATGGCCAGCGCTGTTTGCAGTTTGTGTTTGAGTGTGTGCCTAAGGAGCGTTTGGTGCCGGTCGTTGTGGCTGGGTTGAAGCATGCCAAGCACAACGTGCAGCAGGCGGTGTTGCAGGGCGTGGTTGAGGCGGTTGATCGTTTGGGTGATGAGATGGCTGATCCTCTGGCGGCAAGTGATGTTGTGATGGCGTTGTTGATGAAATTGGTAGAGGAAGGCATGGGAAAGGTGAGAGACACAATCCCGATGGTAGTGCGAGTGTTGGCGAGAGGACGTCATCGTGAGATGTTGGAGTATGTGAATGCCGCGGGATTGCGAAGAGAGGGAAAGGCGATTCTTACGAAGGCGATTCAGTTGGCAGAGAGTGAAGGAGAGAGTGTCGGAGGCAAGAGAAGCGCAGAGTTTGAAGCTGCGCTGGCGATTGAAGCTCTTGGAGACTCTGTTGCTACTGGTAGTGGTGGTGGTGGTGGTGGTGCTTCTTCTTCAAATACTACTGGTAGTGGAGGCGGCGGTACTGGTGGCATAGTGCTGAGTCTCTCCACCGGATCCATAACTCGTTCCGTCTCCTCATCCAATCTTGCCACTTCTAGTGCCACTCCGGTGCACGTCGATACTGATGACCAATTGAAGAGAGAGTTGACGAAGGTGAGAGACCAACTGACGAAGACGGACAAGAACGAGTGGCAATCTCTCGTCGCTCAGCTCAAGTACTTGCAAGGTGTGATCATTGGTGGTGGGACTCTTAAGACGTTCTTAGAGCAATTTTCGACGATGTTGACGCCGAAACTGAAGGATATCATGAAGATCGATCGTGCTCAAGTCGTGGAGGAGTTGAATAGGACGCTGTGCGTGCTTGCCGTCAAAATGGGTCATTCGGCTTCTTCATACTTCAAGGGCTTGATGCCGCTGCTTATTGAGAAGATTGATGCTGGCGCTACGATCGTGACCGGCCTTTACGATACATCCATTGCGACCGCTATTGCGCACACGACGCCTGATATTGGTAAGAAGCTCGCAGAGTTCCTGTTGGTGGGCAAGGAGAAGAACGCAGTTGGACGAGGTCGTATCGTCTTGTACATTCAACAAATCATCGTGACTGGAAGCGCAGAGTACGCTGACCCGTATGCGTCAATGTTCGGAGATGCACTGAAGAGGGCACTTTCAGACGCAGTCGCCCAGAATCGAGCATATGCGAGACAGGCCTACGCAGAGTACGGCAAACGGTGGTTTGACAAGGGCCTAGTCATCTGGAACTCATTAGAGCCCTCAGTGCAGAACGCGTTGACTCAACACGGCATCGACCTTTCTAAGACGGCTCAAACACTCGCCCAACCGACGACGACTCCTTCTCCCTCTCCTCCTCTTCCTCCTCCTCCTACTCCTCTACACATCTTTGATGGTCTCTACGAACCTACACCGGCCTTCAACCCCAACAACTCCCTTTTGGCTCCCGATCGAGCCGCTCAGAATCAGGGCAGCAGCAACAAGCTGTACGCCTCCACTGGCGAGATTCCAGTTGGACCTCACTCCTCTCCCGTGCATCCTAAAGACCTCTCCGCCTCTGGTGACATCCCTATTCCTCCCGAGTCCAAAAATCTGAATAAGGAGAAGGAGACGAGATCTGGTGGAACCACCACGGCCACGACGACGAAGGCGAAAGACCATGTTGCTAGCAACAAGGCTTCAACATCCACTGGAGCTGGTGGTAGCGCTCTTCGAGTAAAGCCAGCAAAGGCGGCATCGACTCAAGGCAAGACGTCGACAGGCACTGGAGCGACGAGACTGCATGCTGCGGCATCATCGTCGAATACGAACACCAACAACGCTTCCGCTGCCAAGACTGCTCAAAGAGGGGTCAAGCCTGCCGCTTCTGCTGCTGCTGTTGTTGCTGAACTTCCAAATCAGACGCCGAGAAAGGTGGCCTCCGTCTCTGTCCTGAGCAGCACCAATACCAAGACTACTACTTTCACTCAAGATAATGGCGCAACTGTTCCCCCATCAAGCATCTCCAAGAGTCTATCCGCAAACGGTCTGATGCACAGCAAGAGCAACAACAGTGTCAACAGCCAAACCGACGCCGCCTCTTCTGGCCCCTCCTCCGTTCCTTCTTCTCCCTCCAAACCGCTCAACAACAAAGGCTCTGTGGATTTTCCTGGCACATTCCGTTCTGAGAATGATGATGGTGTTGCTGCTGGTGGCGCTGGTGAATCTGGTTCGGAGTCGAACTCTCCAAGCACGAATTCTGCATATTATGCCTCATCTAGTGATACCACCGAGTTTAGAAACATCTTGAAGCGCTGTGCGGCGTCTGATATTGACATTGAAGAGAGAACGAAAGCAATGGAATCGCTGAGACAGCTGATGAGAACGGACTCTCTTCCTGGACTTTGGGGCAACACTACCCTTCTCCCGCAGTTCGCAAAGACCATCGCCTCTCGCCTTCTGGATTCTCAGGCGCGTGTTTTGCAGGCTTCTCTCGACATTTTGGATCTCGTTGCCACTGAACATCAAACTGTCTTTGAGTCCATCTTCGAAACGCTCTCACATCCTCTCTTCCTCGTCGCATTCGCCGCCAGCTCTAGGGAGGAATATCGATCTTCCTCTCAAGGCTATCTATCGCTGGTGGCGTCCAGCAACCCAAATACATTCGTCTTGCTCGCGCTCAAAGCCATCGCCATTCCTGATGCCAAGTTGCGTCTCTCTACCGTCCGCTCTCTCGATCATTGCATTACCATGTGTGGCTCGTACTTTGAGAGGCAACCGAAGCGCATTGAGTCGTTCATCCAACAACTGGCGGTGAAACCGAACAACGTGAACTCCTCGATTGACATGACCAAGTCTGTCTATGATCTCTTTGGAAAGTTGTATCAGATGTTGGGAGAGTCGTTTGCCGTGCCCCTGAGAGTGGCCAAGTTCAATGGGCTCGACAACTTGATGAAGAAGCACAAGATTCCATTGAAGCCTTCTGCTGCCGCTGCGTCGAGCTCCAATGCCTTAGCTAAACCTGCTGCCAATCCCAACCCCAAAAAGCCTCTTCCGATGAATGTGGCGCCGAGTAGTGCTGCTGCGAATGGCTCGAAACTGCGCACGGTGACTTCCGCTTCCCAAGTGGTTCCTTCTGCTTCAAATGGCCCCGCGTCAACCAATGTTCATCGACATCAAACCGCGCAAGGTGGTAACATCTCTGTGAGGCATGTTGCGCCTGGTGGTAAGGTGCGTCCGGTGCTAGTGAAGCAGAAGAGTCTTGGTGCCCTGCCCTCCGGAAAGGTCCTGCTGCAGCCTTCCTCTGCTGCCGCAGCCGATGATGCCGCCAATGATGATGCATCAGCGTCTAATGAGGCTGTACGCCATGCACTAGCACTTGAGAAAGCCGCAAGGGCAGCATTGTGTCCTTCGCCGAACTCTTCCATGGTTGACACTACCATCATGCCTCCTTCGACGCCGAGTGCTGAACGCGTTCGCGAGATGCGCAATGAAATCGCACAAACGCCCAATGTCCTCATCACTGTGTTGAGCCATCCGAGCGTCATCTCTCCGCTCACGAGCAACCTCAGGAACGGCACGCCAACGCTTTGTGCTCTCGGTCGATCCACCTCCACTCCTCAATTTAGATCTCTGAAGGCGTCTGGAAGAGTCATGGACGTAGAATCTTCCGGTGGCAATGCCATGGACCCCTTTTCGCCTGTAAAGTTCAAGTTGGATGACTGCGATGATGAAGAAGGGGAGAACATCTTCGGTACTGCAGGCTCCTCCACGACCCCCAATCGATCTCCCTCTGCCCTCACTGAACTCGCCAACTCCCTCAAGTCTGCCTTCTCTCAAGCCAATCCTGCCGATCTATCTGACCCAAAATGGCCCGTCGTGGAGGAGCGCCTGGACCTCATCGTTCGACTGATTGCCTCCAAGACCCTCTCCGCCGACTCTGTGCTCTACACCCTCAACCACGAAGGTCTGTTGGAGAATCTCCGGGGTTGCATGGACAGGGGCATCAAAGCCATTGGTGTCAGGCAGAGGGCATGCAAAGTGCTCAACTCCGCCAGTGTGGTTCTCCCTACGTCAGATTGGGACTCCATCTTTGCCACCCTTCCCGCGAATCTTCAGCACCTCCTAAAAAGCTTCATGGAAGCTCGCGCAACACTTGCCAAGAAGGTTCCCAGCACCTCGTCTTGACCATCTGAGAGCGCTCAGCCATCCTCAAATGTCCTTCCTCCTCTTTCGTCCTGCCGCCTCAGAGCTTTGAAAGCTCTCGAGCGTGCTCGTTTGTACAACAATGAATCATACTTCTATATGTGCCCCGAGACTATTATACCTGATGTGGGAGGACACGAACGAGGGTGCATGAGAGGGAGAGAGCGAGAGAGAGAGGTGGGGACAATCAGATGGCGCACGCATATGTCCTTCTATCTACATTTGAATTGTACATCGCAGGAACGACCTGCAGTGAATCTTAATCAGGATGTGATGGCTTGAGATACTGAGAGATGAGGGAGGAGAGGACCCACATCTTCTCCAGGGGCAAACTCTCACCGACCTTCTTCTCCGTCGCCGGACGATGCGTATCGTTGGGAATGGCGTCCGTTCCTCTCTTGAGTTGATCGGGGTATGGAACTGCAACGGAAACCGGGAAGTATTCTGAGTTGAAGAGCTTGCGATGTTGGGCACAAATGGCCTCTCCGAGCCCCTCGACTCGCATGCAGACTCCACTCTCCAATTGGCGTTCAATTTCTTCTCCATCATCCATCACAACCTCCTTTCTATATGAGGATTTCAAAGATTCGAAGTCTCCCGAGAGGAAGCGGTCACGGCTGTCGAGGTGGAAGCACGGATGGATCTGGAGTTTGCCTCCAAACCAAGTGTTCGGGAACGCATCCAGAATCTTGTACTTCTTGAGATACCAGTACAATCCACACACTACAAAATGCAAAATGAAGACTTTGTCGCATTGGTAGAGCTTCGAAAGATCCAATGTCCTCACATCGGCAAGACTGGACACGTTCCGGAGACGAACTTGCGGTGATCGTTGCGCGTCATATAGCGATGCTGGAGATGAAGTTTCTGAAGAAGAAGCTGATAAATAGAGATTTTCTTCCGATTGAAGGGGAGAAGAGGTTGGAACACTCCATGCATGGACTCCTGCAGCACGCGCACCGGGAATGATTCTCGTTGCGGCTTTGCCGTTATCGTATGAGATCATGTATTGATGATGATGTGTCTTTGAACGCCAATAATCGATGCACTTCTGACTTTGACTGTTGAAGGTGATTGAATTGAGATTTCGACGGAAGAGCGAAACTTGGTGGAAGTAGTCTCCTATCGTCTCTGATTGCTCAGGTACAGCCTCGTGGTTCATATAGATAATAGAGCCCACATGATCACGAACGAGCTCTGTGAAGTGTTCCTGAAGAGTCATGGGTGGCTGCAAGTAGAAGAGTTCGTCGGCGTCCAAATGAATCAACCATTCTATGCCATCTTGTTTCGCTTTCAGCAAAGCATAGTCCGCATTCAGTTGTTGTCTAGCGGGTACTTCGGTGGCAAGAATAGGCTCGAGATTGGCGAAGCTTGGAAGCTGCTTTTTGGCGTTGACAGTTTGCTCATCGTCTCGGAAGATTCTGACCTTCAAAGGGGTTAATCAGCTAGATTTATGATGGTAACTGGTTGAGCAGTACAGTCTAGAATGTGGAAACGTACCGAAATGAGAGAACTATACTTCTCTGCAATGGCAATAGCCTCATCTTTGGGATCGTCGAAGAAGATGTAGAAATGCTCGATTCCAATGGATGTATGCCAAAGAATCCAACTCTCAAGCGTGAATTCGGGACCTTTCATGGTACTAACGATGCCTACTTTGATGAGAGAGGCCATTCTAGCGAGTTACACTGCAAAAGAGTGTCGTCAGAACATGTTCCATTGTTACCATGATTCGCAAGATCATCGAGCCTGAGAAAGTGGTATCATTGGAAGAAAGGGGTATCAGACGTACTAGAACATGGCCAAGCTCAGTGACCAACTCCAAGGCGGAATGGACAGAGGGTGCGGTCACGAGTGTAGGCACTCATAGCTACGCCCTGGTTGCCTTCATTCCGACATCATCTCTTCTTCTGTGCTCTCCACTGCGCAGTACATCGTATTCAGCTCTATGAAGCTGTTTGCGATCGCTGTGGTCCTGTTTTGTGCGCTCTGCGCCGCGTCAGCCTCTCTTGAACCGTCGAGCGTCTCTCCCATCCTCCCTTGGCGTCTTGATGTCCCTCAATCTCAATTGGATGATCTTAGGCATCGCCTTGAATCTGCTATTCTTCCTACTGAGCTCGAAGATGTTGGTGACTGGTCGTGGGGCCCTCCCGTATCATTCCTCTCGACGATGCGTTCGTACTGGCTTGAAACGTATGATTGGCGTGATCGCGAGAAGAAATTTAACGAAGCTTTGGTGAACCAATACATGACGATGATAGATGGGTTGAAGACGCACTTTGTGCACGTGAGGAGTCGCAACGAAAGCGCGGTGCCATTGCTCTTCAGCCACGGTTGGCCTGGTTCCGTGTTGGAGTGCACTAAGATCATCCCCCTCTTGACTGACCACTTCCATGTCATCTGTCCGAGCATTCCTGGGTACTTCTTCTCGGAACCGCCCCACAAGCAGGGATATGATGCACAGCGCGTGGCTGAAGTCTTCTCCGGACTGATGAAGCAGTTGGGCTACAAGTACTACTTGGCTCAAGGCGGCGATTGGGGTTCTGAAATCTCCAGATGGCTTGGCATCATTGACCCGAACTGCATCGCAATTCACATCAACATGGTCACGGCACAGTTCCCTCTCACTCACAACTCTGCGTGGGGCATTCTCGCTTCCATCAAGACTGTCATTCAAGTGCTCTTCCCCACATGGTTTTTCGACGAAACGGAAATCACATACTTGGACTGGATGCAAACCTACGCATTCAAACAGAGCGCTTACATGCACTACCAAATGACGATGCCTCAATCACTCGCCTACGCCTTCTCTGACTCGCCTCTTGGACTCGCTGCGTATCTATGGGAGAAGTACAACAACTGGGCGGACCTAAAGAACGGCTCACTCATGGAAACATTCACAAAGGACGAGCTCATCGACTTCGTGATGGTATACTGGGTTTCGAACTCCATCTCCTCCTCCATGCGTCTTTATCGTGAGACGGTACCGAAGATGATCACCGAAGCGCAGCCGTATCAGCACAAACCTACAGCAGTGGCGGCGTTCAGAGACCTGGTCATGCCAAAGGCTTGGGTCATCTACTACTTCAACATCGTCCGCTGGACGTATCAGCCTTACGGTGGCCACTTTGCCGCACTTGAGGCGCCCGAACTGTTGGCAAAGGACATCATAGAGTTCTCCTACGCACTTGGCAGCAGCTTCGAGAACGGATTCATTCCTCCCAAGGAGAAGGACGAGATGTAATGTACAAGCTCCATTTCCATATCCCCACCTCAAGCGATTGTGCTCCCACCGACTTGCCTTGTATTGTAGTGTGTCGTTCGTTCTATTTATACCGTTTGTACAAGGATGCGAGAGTGCTTCTGGGTCCTGAGTGATGTAACTCCTTTGCCAGTTTTCGGAGGCATCTGTCGAGTGTGAGTTCAATGGCACATCTGTGTTTGATGTGGCTAAGCTGCTGCCAAGTCTTCTTCTCGGATCGCTTCCTCGCATCTAGCATCCAGTCTTTCTGAGGATTTGACAAGAGGCGGGTGTAGTCGTCCAAGGTCAGGTCTGGTATGATGGTAATGTCTCCAGTGTACTTTTGGCTAATGATGGAAGCGATCTGTCGAAGAGCAGTGACGGAGGAGGACTCCCAGTAGGTGCAGAGTTGAGTCATGCGGACGGAGATTTCGTCCCGGAGGAGGTTGCCAATGAACCCCCAGTTCTGCGTGAGCCACATGAATGGTACGACGTGCGGGTTGACTTGTGAAACGATGAAGTGGTTGACGTTGAAGAGTTCAGAGAGGCGCTCCATGGGCAGATCGGTGACCATCGAGCCGTCCGCCCAGAGCAGTCCAGAACACGTGTACGGGACGATGTTTCCGTCTCTGTCCTTAGCCATCAGTTCTACGGGCTTGAAGAGCAGTGTCAGAGCGCACGAAGCGGCTGCAGCAGACCAGATGAGCATGTTGGGCGCAGTCAGGTAGTTCAAAAGGCATGGCGTTTCGTATGGCGTCGTTGACGCGACCGTGATGTTCAAAATGCGCTTCGTGCGGTCGTATGCCTCCTTGAAGGTGTAATCTCCCACATTCTCGCGGATCATCTTCTCCAGCTTGTCAATGTCCATGATCACGCCCTCGTGCAAAAGTCTCCAGAACTTTCTCTTCCCTGAGCCCTTCGAGTCAAAGGCGTCAAAGTTGATGCCACGCAATTCGAACAAGTCGGGCAACTCCTCATCTTTGCGAGTGGCGACGAAGGAGGCAATGATGGAACCAACGCTGGAACCGCTGATCACGCGCGGCAGCAAACCGTTCTCGTATAGCACTTTAATGACACCCAAATGATATAGGCCCAGTGTAGCACCACCAGACAAGCATAAGGCAGAGCGTCCAAACGCCTGACGCGTCTCGTAGAAGTAGGCGAACTTCTCCTCGGTTGGAAAGTCCGAAAAGTCTCCGCTCGCCAATGTCTCCAGCGAATCGCACACAAACTTGACGTAACGCTCGATCAAATGCTTAGTGCCGATCTTACAAATGTTGTGCAATCGAGGATCACTGATACCACCAGAATTGCGCATCAATCCAGCGCGCAACTGACGTTTCAATTCGTGAACACCCTCGCCCACGAGAGGCAGCAATTCCAAGTACTCCAAGCGACGTTTCAGACCAGACCAATCATAAATGGGCGATACATCATCGGCTTTCCACTGTTCCATACCATTGAGACGATCGATCTCCATGCCAAGCCTAGAATACTCCTCGAAAGACTCAGCCGCGGAGAGGCGAAGTTCCAATTCCTCGAGGTTCGTCTCCGTGCCCTTCACAGGCGATGGACTCCAAATCCAACTCTAAAAGTAGATCGTAGAAATGTAACACTCGTCAGAAATCGTGAAGAGCGCCCAAATAGAAGACAAGAGGGGGCAGCAGAGGGCCCAAACACACTCAGTTCCGCCGTCAGGAACTTTGGAGGGCTCCCAAGGGGCACACAACCACGTACAATGATCCATTTGCAGAAGGAAACGATGAAAAACATGATTTTAGAGACTGTTCCAAACACAATCCAATCATCGGACTTCATTCAGGGCGCATCCAAGAGCACGAGGGGTCTGCACAATCCACAGAAAGTTTCCAGCCAGCAATACGAGGTCTCTCTACCGAGAAGTCGGATCTTATTCGCCTTCAGGGACACTAGGATACACAAAAGACCAGAAATGGAGGACCACAGAAGACGAAGCGCAGGGGAGTACAGAGAAGAGTGTCACAAACTTGCAGAAGAGCGCGTCCCATGGCAGACCCACCGTTGGGGCTCTTTACGCACTTCCTCTTTCCCAACTCTCTTGAAAATGCAACGGAACCACAGAAGACGCGAAGAATTTCAATATCAATAGAGTGATCGCACCATGTTCTGGGTCTTTGAGCATCAGGATCGACCCCCGATCTGGTCCGGATTGAATTCCAACGCAGGTGTCTGCCTGCCCCTTTTGTCTCAAAACAGACTCCAACGAACCCCAAATACAATGGAAAGGAGATGGGTTTCGAATGAAATCATAGCTTTCAGTTACAAACAAACACGAAGGTATTAACATAATGAGACAATGTTGGGGCCGTGTCCTCTCGTAGGCTCTCAATATGGAGATTAGAAGCCCCATTGGTTCTTGTCGCGGCCAGGAGGAGTGGTAAATCCGTCACCCATAGCAGGAGACTTGGATGCGCCGGCAGCCATGTTGCCCTGAGTCGTCAACTTGTTCATCACCGATTTTCCTGTATCGACACACCATTCTCCTGTAGAAACACCCAAAAAGACATGCACGGCTAGATTAGAACACCATTTGCAGCAGATCCCTGTGGTGGACAGCGGTGCAGAAGCGACATCGGCTCAACATTCGTACCAGCTTCAAGATACTTGCGGAAGGCTACGCGTCCTAATGTGTTCTGAATCCTGGGCTCCAACGCATTGTAAGCGCTGTTTTAGGACCATTTTGAAAGAGAACGGGAGGAAAGGGGTCAGAAGAAGAACAGGAACTGGGAGTTACGGCAGGAAGGAACGGGCTACATCGATTATGGCCCCTTGGAGCTCTTGAACAGGAGCATAAGGTGGGGGACATGCAAGGAGTATTGGCGTGGACTTCAAAAGGATACGTGCCTCCAGCCAGTGGTGCGGCGCACGCCAGCAAGAACAGTGGAGATGACGATGCCGTCGACGAGGAGGGTAGAGATGATTCTGTGGGTCTCAATAGTTAGCAGTAGGTCTGTATATGGAAGGAAGGAGTAAGTACTTCGGTACGCACCCCATGGAAGGCTAGGTAGTACTGGAAATGGAAGACGAAGAGAGCATTAAAGCGTCGTGTCCGTTCAGCCACCAGATCTTCTCAAGTTGGTCAAATGGTGCATAGAAGGAGGCCTTGGTCAGGAGCAGCTGTGAAAGTACCTGGATATCACCCTCACTTCTCAGCAGACCTGCTTCTCAGAGGCCGATCGTTCGAGTGTGGTCTCCAGGCACTTTCACAGCTGCTACGATCGGCCCTTCCTCTGCGTTTGCTTATTGCCTGTATTGCCACGCTCCCTTCCACTTCTCTTCTCTCCCTCTCTTCTTGTTGTGCGTCGCCGGTAGCTTCTTCTTCTGTGGCTGATTGTATCACCAATGTCGAACCGAGGCCAGCCGTCGGCCAAGTTTGCAAGCCTCCTCCACAAGTTCCAACCCACAGGCGCTCCGTCTTCGATCAACACTTCAAGCCCCGTCCAAGAATTTAATCCCAAAGCTATCGTCTCCGCCGATTCTACGAGCGTATCAAAGCAGGAGGAAACAAGCCAGAACGTCCTCTCGAGCTCAAACTCCGCAGCTTCCTCTACCGCTCCTTCCTCTGCTACAACCGCTCGTACGTCTTTTTTCTCTTCTCCTTGATGCTTTTGCAACAATTTGCTGACCCAATCCGCTCTTGATCTTCCAATTGCAGCGCAAGAGGATGAACACATCGATTCAACAGTTCCCGCCTATTCTCGTCCAACTGCTGATCGCTATGAGGAGAATACTGAAGCTCTGAGTGGAAAACACACCAATGACATTGTTGCAACTGGAGATACCGACAAAACAGGTGAGTATACTGGCCATTCTGGCAAAACTTCGTATTTGGAGACTTCTAGCTTGGCTGCTGTAACCATCTCGACGACTCCCTCTGCTTATGGATATACTGATGATTTTGGTGGCATTAATGACACAATGAATGCTGTTGTCGATAGTAGTGGCGCCTATGCTGATTCCGATCTTTCCGTCGTCATTGAGAAGCCTGGTGTCACTCTTGGAGGCTACATTTTGGATGACGAGACTCTTGATGAGGAGGAGAAACCTGTTAAGAAGGCGCCGTCGCTTGAGGATTCAGGATACATGCTGTACAGCGACGCTGGCGCTGATGTCACCAATTCGGATGGTTATGGCGACTATGCTGATGGAAAAGAGGATGCATATGGCGTTCATGATCTTTCGGAGACTACTTTGGAGAAGAATGCGTATTTGCTGCCGGATGAACCGGTAAAGGACGAGCCGAAGAAGGAAACGCCTTTTCTCACGTTTTCGTCTTCATATGAGAGCATTGACATTGAAGACCCCTCTATTCAATTGGAAGCCAAATTTAACACTGAAATGGCTGAGCTCGAGCCCAGTGATGACGATCTTCGTAGCGCAGGTCTGTTGCGAACTTCTTCGTCTTTTTCTCTTCTCTCTTCCTCTTCAGATCGCTATTCTTCCGGTTCCATTGCGTACAATGTCTCTAAGCCCCTCTTGGCAACGTATCAATATGACTCTGCCCCGAACCAGTCCATCTCCTCTTCGCAATCTGCATCAAACGCCGTTTCTACCAAATCTCCATCTGCCGGTGCTCCAGACACTGCAACTTACGTCCCTTATGGCACAACGCCTGGCGTGGCTGGTAGCGATTCGTACATCTCGCAATCGCAGCAATCATCGCTTGCAGACGACCATGGCTCGTATGTTACTCTCGTTGGTCGTCCTGGTGCTCTTCCTGCGTCTGGTTCGCTTCGATCTTCGCTGAAACCTTCGATTCCGGCTGTACTTCACTCTTCTCAACTGACTACGCCTCAAGCGATCCAAGATATGCTCGACTCGCAGGGTTCTTGGAACGAGCGCTTCCAGGCGATTTTCGATGCTCCTGACTCTGAAGTGAAGTATGATGCGATGCATCGCCTCTCGATGGACTTTTTGGGCGTGGCCGAAACGTATGGTCGAGTCATCATTTCCGAACTCTCCTTGCCCGACGAAGACAAGACGATCAAACCGATCAACATCGGCGGCGTTGCTGGTGGTAGTAAGTATGCCGCCAGAGGCCTCCTCTTCAAGTTTGCCGTGGACGTCCCACCTCATTTCCTGTATGGTTCCGATGAATACGCCCAAAAGGCTGCTGGACACGAGTTGAAGGGCCTGAACAACTGGAGCTTGCACAGCGAAGGTTTGCACTTCCCGCTGATGGCCCTGGTTCGCTATTGCGGTTTCACGTTGGTGGCGCTGAGTATGTTGCCGATTGGGAAGAAGTCGTTGGTCTATGGTAGTGACGACGCAGGAAGGAGCGTGCATTTCGACGACGACGCGCTCTACGAGAAGATGAAGCGCACGGCGCAGAATCTCAACTTGAAAGGTCACTATCTGGTTGCCGATCCGTCTAAGATGATCTATGGACCTGGAGACATTGAGGGCCATCTTGGCGATGATCTGTTGCACTACGTGTTGGACTACGCGCGCGTCTATCCTCCTGCTGCGCTTGTTCAGGGCGAGATCAAAGAGAAGTCTCGTTGCTTGTTCCGTTTGCTGCGTCCTGAGTTAGTATCGAGGTTCGAAACACCACTTTCGTCGGACGCCTTCACCGCGTGGGGAAGGATCAATTCGGACATTCACAACGCGGAGGTGCGCAAAGCCACGCAACACCTCGTCGATCGAGTCATCCCCGATCTGGCCAAGGCGATTCTCACCCAACCGGCTGCGTGGGAGGGATTCACGCGACTATTCCACTTGCACGGTGTCAACGTGAGGTACATGGGACTCGTGAGGCGCATCGTCTACGGGCTGGAGAAGGCGACTTCCGCAACGACTCCGATGTACGCTAGCCCTATGTACAAGTGGCTGCTTCGCGAAATGGTCGCCAGGACCATCAAGTCCGTGTTGAATCAAAAGTGGAGAGAACTCATCAAGAAGTATCAACGAATCACGCCGGACAGATGCATCCAAGAGGCGGTTGGCGTCTTAAACGCGTTCGTCGAGCCTCAGACTGCTCCCGCTTCCATCAACTTCTGGAACAAAACCATCCGCGATCTATTGAATGTCAAGTTCCCACTGGCGCTACTGGAAGAGGAGATGGAACTGAACGAGCAGACCGGCAAACCGAAAGTGGACCTGCAGAATCTCGTTCTGGATAAGAACAAAGAGGAGCCTTGGAGCTTCATCTTTGCTCGCATTTCGGAACTCACAGGCATGCACTTCTCCGACCAAGTGATGAAGACCAACTGCGGTTTCCCGAAGTTCGGAATGCTCACCGCTGGAGACATCCTCGAAATCAATCCCTCTGTCAAGCAAATGTCGCTCGTCGACTTCGCCTACGTGATGTCGAAAGCACTCATTGGTTTACGTCAGTCGTCACCGTCGCTCGCCACGAGACTCATTGCCTTGGCGATTGCGAGGCTGCGCGAGGCGCCCTCCATCTCTCTCGTCGTTCTTCGTCGAATCATCATGCTCAAGAGTTACATTGTGCGCACTTTGAAACGCATGAAATGGTCTGAAAATATGATTAAGGCCGTCGCGGAACTGGTAGATGTGGCATTGGATGGCTCGCAACTGATGGCCGCAAGTTTGCCTACCGATTTGGCGACTGATGCTGCAGTGTTCTTGTACGAAATCCACGCCAACAACATTGAATCGAGAAAAAAGATCGTAGGATACCTACAGAGGGCGATTGCGTCGGACCCAACCAACGTGAGACCGTACATTGAAACGGCCAAGATCTACGCTTTCTCCTCCCGCCCCCAACTCGAGCCTCAAAGTCGCGAATGGATTGACAAAACGATCGAAGTGGCTCCGAATGATGTGCTCGTTCGACTGCAGCTTGGATTGTTGCTACTGATGCTGCCGGGAGCGTTCACACAGAACTACACGAAACTCAAGCATGAAACCGCTCTTGATGAGGTGATGAGCTATTGGCAAGTAGTAAAGGACGCCGATCCAGCACTATTCAGGCAATTGGACTTGCATCTACTGTCTCCGAGGGTGGAAACTGACATTAGTGTAACCAACACTGGAACCGATATCATGGCCACTTCACACCGATTGCAGTCCTTTTCAGCCCTTGTCCGTGTTGCTGTGATGTTGAAATGCCAAGAATTGAACGAAACCATCAAAGAGACACTGCAAGAGGAGTCGGACATTTTCATCTTCTTGGCGCCTCTGCACTGTGCTTGGAATTCCGATATGATGGAGCTGTTCGCCTCGTTTGGACCTTTTGAGAGCTTCAAACGCATCTATATTTCAGATGCTGAGTCCATTAGCCCTGAATGCAGCGAATTGGCGTTTGGCAAGATCCTGGTCCAATGTCCGAACCTCAACGAGATCCATCTGATTACCAATCTGCCAACCTTCAAGGGCGAGTTCCTATCTTCAATCTCTAGAGCGCAACAAGTATCGGTATTGGAATTGACTGGACCTGCAATGGAGGAGGCACACCTGGAGACCTTCTTCGACAATGCGCTTAGCGATCCTCAGTTCAAGTCTCTCAAGACTCTCCTCCTTCCTTCGTCTATAGGAGTAGCGTGTGCATCGAAATTGCTGCATAGGATCGCGGATGTACTCACGCTGGAACACTTCAGATGCTCGCATTGGGACGAGTCCATTCCCGAAGCCATCGTCCGTCATGCCGACTCCCTCACGATGCTCTCACTAGCACGAGCTCAGAATCTTGTACTTGCAGAGATCCAGGCCCTGCTTCCAAAGCTTCCAAAGTTGCTTGTCTTCGATGGCAGCGGCTCCTCACTCACCGACTCCGTGATCGCCTCCTTCGTCTCCCTCGCCAACTTCCATCCAACCTTCGAAATCTTCATCTCGGCAAGCGAAACGTACTATCTCTTCACTGGAAGCACAGAGCGTAGAATCCGCCTCAGTGGAGGTCACACCAAACCCACCTCATTCATCTTCTCCATCTACTCCGCAGAATGGCCATCCCTCGCACTCATGCCATACACCGCCAAGCGAGAATTCTTCACAGGCGATCGTTTTGGTGCCATTCAGCTCTTCATCGTCGGCAAACCTACGATTGGACCACAACCCCAACAAGCCTTCCTGTTCGGAAAGCACCCTGCCTCCATCCTGAGATGCATGAGCGGCATCATGGCCACTGGATCAAGTCTACATTGGCAATTGGGGACGCTGAAAGTTATAGAGATCAAGTTCCACAACAACTCTGTCAGCAACTCGCAGATGATGTGGATGCACAATCAGCAAATGCGCAATGCTGTCCCAAGCCCAGTCATTTCTGCCGTCACAAGGATGCTGTTGCCCGTTCCAGGAGGCAAGGACACGCAGATCCTGTTCCACCACACCGGCGGAGGCGCTTCGGACATTACTCTCCCTCCAGGATTCCCCGTCAACTACTGGGCCATCGCCGTGCTCTCATTCATCCGACAGCTGCCATTGTAAGATTCGAAATACTACTGCCACCATATGGTAACATAAAACGGATGACCAGCCGGATGATTGGTTCACACCATCGACACTACACTCGCGAGTCGACGAGCTCTCACTTCTCAGCAAGGGAGGCTCTTGTAGTGCATATTTAAGGGATACTTTGATTCCAAACACTTGAAAGCACTCCTTCAACCTGCCGTTGCTTGAAACGAGACGAAAACACCCGAACTGTGTCCTCTTCGTTTGCTCCGCACTCCACGTATTGTCATAATACATGTATCTTAATGTAGTATTCACATAGTTAAGTCTCGAGCGAACTTGTTTCATGGCATAAATCAGGCGCATTGGGTTGTTGGTCCGTTTCACACCTGCCTGCAACAAGCCACGCGCCGGTCACTTCCTTGCGCGCGCCCCTCCTTTCTCGATATCCGACCCTACCCCAAATTCGACACCCCTTTGTTCTAGGTTCCTCCTTTGACCAAAATGTCTGCTCTTCCTAAGCAACTGTGGCCGAAAGTACGTACACAAAGATGCGCGCCTCTCTCTTCCCCTCGTTTCCCCCTATTCGTTGGATATGTTCGTGTTATATGCATTAATTTGCCTCTTTCCCCACTCTATATGTCAAATTCCTTTCTGGCTTTCGGCTCAATAGCGATACAAGCCCGTAAAAAGCAACTTACTGATACATCTTTCGTTTGCACAGAATACCGATGGAGAACGCATTGAAACTGATACTATGGGCGAAGTTGCCGTGCCAAACAAGTATTACTGGGGTGCTCAAACGCAACGGTATGTCTTTGGTGGTGCTAGTTCAAGTTTGGAGGTCGAGAGGCGCGAGGGAACTGGTAGCGAACCAAGCCCCGCTTTTGCGCCCCATGTGTCTCCCTTCTTTCCCCCTTCCTGGCTCAGCTTTGCCCCTTTTCCTCCTCTCTGTACTGTATACTGATGTTTCTCCTCTGATTCTGTCGTCAGCTCTCTTCAGAACTTCAAAATTGGAGGCGGTAACCGCGGCGAGCGAATGCCTCTTCCAGTGATCCACGCGATGGCTTTGGTGAAGAAGGCTGCTGCTCTTGTGAATGTCCAGTTTGGTTTGAGTGTGGATATCTCTAAGGCGATCGCTGTTGTGGCGGATGAGATCCTATCGGGCGCTTTGGATGAGCATTTCCCCTTGGTGATCTGGCAAACTGGTAGTGGGACCCAAACGAACATGAATGTGAATGAGGTGATTTCTAATCGTGGTAATGAGTTGTTGGGCCATCCGTTGGGCACAAAGAAGCCGATCCATCCGAATGATCACGTGAATAAGGGTCAATCTTCAAACGATACGTTCCCGACTGCCATGCATGTCGCCGTCTCCTTGGAGCTGATGAAGACTCTCATCCCCGCTGTCCTTCGTTTGCAAACAGCTTTGGAGCAAAAGTCGGTGGAGTACGCGAAGATCATCAAGATCGGTAGGACGCATTTGCAAGACGCCGTCCCGATGACGCTTGGTCAGGAGTTCGGTGCCTGGGCTACGCAATTGAAGTACGGCATCGAGCGCGTTGAATCGACCTTCAAGCGCGTGTTTTACTTGGCGCAGGGAGGCACGGCGGTCGGCACTGGTTTGAACACTTTCGAGGGCTACGACGTGAAGATCGCAGCAGAGTTGGCGAAACTCACGGATATTCCCTTCCAGGCCGCGCCGAACAAGTTTGAGGCCCTGGCGAGCAACGACGCGATGGTAGAGGTCTCCGGGGCGCTCAACACGTTGGCCGCCTCGCTCATGAAGATCGCGAACGATATCCGCTTCCTTGGCTCTGGACCGCGCTGCGGACTTGGCGAATTGCTGTTGCCCGAGAATGAGCCCGGTTCGTCCATCATGCCGGGAAAGGTGAACCCAACACAGTGCGAGGCAATGACCATGGTCTGCTGCCAGGTGATGGGCAACAACGTCGCCGTCACCGTCGGCGATTCCAACGGACACTTCCAACTCAACGTATTCAAACCCGTCATCGTCAGCAACGTACTCAGATCCATCCAACTCATATCAGATGCCTGCGACTCCTTCAGAGAGAACTGCGTGGACGGCATCCAAGTCGCCACCGAACGCCTCGACAAGTACGTCTCCGAGTGCCTCATGCTCGTCACCGCGCTCAATCCTCACATCGGATACGACAACGCAGCAAAGATCGCAAAGAAGGCTCACAAGGAGAAGACTGGACTCAAGGAGGCTGGCATCGCCCTCGGACTCTTCACCGCAGAACAATACGCTCAATGGCTCCGTCCAGCTGACATGATCTACCCCACGAAGTACAAGGCCAAGCTCTAAGCGCTCATGACATCTTGGCTTTATATAGGCGGCTTTAGGGGGTGGCACCAACTGCATCACATGCGCTGCTCTGGATGCGCCCCCGCCCCTCGCCGAGCTCTTGATCTTGTGCAGTCCATCGCGATATAGCTCGTCATGCACGTGTCGATCTCAAATATACATAGACGTCACCTTGAATTGCACATCTATCGAATAGTAGGGACAAGAGTTCACTTGTATCGCGAGTTGGCCCTTGTGACCTTCTTCCGCTCCATTCCTGGCAACGAATGTGGTTCTAAACGCAAACCCGACGAAAGGATGCTCATCATGTATGCTACGACTCAAGTAATCTCTGCTGGATGTGATTGGATTCACCAAACATCAACCAACGAACCATTTCAGTCCCGAGCGCCTAAGAGGGAACGCGAACTTTCGTTCCGCCGGTACGCGCCAGAGGTCGTCCCCCAACCAGAGTTCGGCTCGTTCTCGTCAACGCCAATCCGCGGCTGGATGTATGTGACCGCGACCGTCGACAGCTGAGCTTATGGCAGGATGATGTCGTGTGCATGGTACATGCGTTTACATTTACAGAGTTACATGACTTCTCCTAGATCCTCTCCAGTTAGAGATGAAGAAGTGGGGAAAATGGAGGCAGGAGAAGCTGAGTCTTGTCCGGAAGTCGAGGCACCCAAGGAGAAAGGGTTTCGCTTGGCCTTGGAGGGCGCCAAGGACGTCGTCGATTCCTGCACCTCAGTGGGCGCGTCGATGGGCGTGTAGTTGGGGGAAAGTGTCTTCAGTTTGCGTTGTGCCTTGTCGCGTGGAGGAAGATTACGTTGACTTCGAGGCAACCCTACGGTAGCCAATCGATCCTCTTGCGACGCATCGCGCCCAATCAGCGTGAAGAAGACTCCTCCTGGCGTCTTGCGCCTCGAACCAGTCAGCGTTTGCATTCCCAAATCCCTCTCGGTGGCGATTGTCTCTTGAAGCCATTGCACCATCTGCTCTCGAGAGAAGACTTGGAAGCACTTCTCAATGACGTTGACTTTCGGCTCCCACAAGTACTTCGACAACATCTTAGCCACTGTATTATTGTCCTTTGTCGCGTCTTTAATCTCTGCAATCACTTGTTCGGGCGCCATGTCATTGTCTTCCAGCACATTGAACGAACGAGTGGCTCCGCGAACTCCAAGCGGTCCTGCCTTCTTCTTTGTCGGTGCTACAGGACATAGTACAAAACACAGTTTCATAGTATGCATTAGAATGTGTTGTCGTCATTTCAGGGGTGAAGATGCTCAAAGAGGACAGAAAACGAGAGGAGAATCAAGCGCGACTCAAGACGTGAATTGGAGCGGTCGTACGGAGTGCTGCATCTGTTTCCATGTTTGAATTGGATTTCATGGCATCAGAATCGTCCGTTAGGTCCAATCCAGATCTGTTTCGCTTCTTGTTGCGCTGTCGGGAGTGCTTCTTCGGTCTCTCCCTTTCTGTGCCCACGAAGTCTCTTCTATGTCGTCTCTCAGTAGATTCTTCCTCCTCAACGTCATGCATCTCATCCACAGAACCGCTTTTCCTCAAATACGTATCCATGATGGCAAGGATCCAGCGGCGGCACTGGCTGAAAGTTTGAGCTGAGCACAAGGTCTCAGAGGCGGGCTTCTGCCTCTCAGACGCGTGTGTCGATGCGTGTGAGTAGACGGCACGCCGCGCAACTGCCGACCTCCTCTGAAGGCACTCTTTGTTCGACATGCCTCGAATGAACTCGGCTTCTAAAGCGTTGCTGCTGATGGCTTTGCTCGGCTTTGCCGGCGTGATCAATGCCTGGACCGACAAGGCAGCCTTGGAGGCGATGCAAAAGCGAGCTCTCTTGGGCGGTACCGCGTGCACCCTGGCCGCCAAGTATGGCTACGTACGTGCGCTTTCCTCTATCTATGTGATGATGTGTGTCAGATATACTGCGCGATACCACATTCAAACTCAGCAGAAGCCCGCATGGTGTCATTTCGCCGCTGTGTCACCTTTCGGGTGCAGGAACCAGCTTGATCTGCCTCTCTACGCCATCTGCCTTCGTTTTTCAGTTCCTCTTCCTGTTTTCTTGATCTCATTCTCTACATCACACCTCTTGCTGATCCCTTTGACCCCATGTCTTGGCATACAGCCCTGTGAGACGCACAACAACGTCCCCACATCAGACGGTTGGGTTCTGACCATGCATGTATGTATACCTCCCCTTTGAAGTGCTATTTGTGCACCTTTCTAGGTTGGGTGAGTTTTAAGGTGGCATGTCGAACATCTCTGAGTGGATGAAGATAGACAACACCGCCTTCAACTTTTCCCTTTGCCACGCTCATCCGAAACGTCCCTTGCTGTGCTCTGCATCCCTTGCATGCCAGTCTAACCTGTGTCTTTCTGTTTGTTTCCCTTGATACTGTTGCTTAACGATAGCGTATCCCCTCTGGAAGAACTCACAACCAAACGAGAGGCGTGGTCTTTTTCCAACATGGTTTGACAGACGATTCTTCCGGTGTGTGCCTCAATCAGCCCTCCAACTCCTTGGTTTTCTGGTTGGCCGATATGGGTTATGATGTGTGGTTGGGTAACAACCGTGGTAATGGAGTCTCCATGACCAACAAGAAGTACACCTCGAATCAGGACGGCTTCTGGGACTTCACCTGGAGCGAAATGGGTGAGTTCGACTTGCCTGCTCAGATCGATTATGTGTTGGCTAAGACTGGCGTGAAGAAGCTTTCGTACATTGGACACTCGGAGGGCACCATCCAAGCCTTCTCCGGCTTTTCTTCTAATCACGCGCTCGCGCAGAAGGTCGACGTCTACATCGCTCTCGCCCCCATCGCCTTCGTCAAGCACGTAGAAGTGCTCATATTGCAGATCTTGGCTGGTTTCAGCATAGAGAAGATCTTCGGCTTGCTAGGACTCCAAGAGTTCTGGGTGCCCACCGCCATCCACAAGATCCTCCCCGGCGTCTGCTGGCTTCTCTCATATGTGTGCGAATTCGTACTCATGGCACTCTCTGGACCCTTCCCCGGACTCGACAGATCCAAGCTCTCCTTCTGGCTCGACTACGAGCCCAACCCCACGTCCGTCAAGAACATGGCCCATTGGTCTCAGGGTGTCCGCGATGGCACCTTCGGCATGTTCGACTATGGAGCTTCTGGAAACATGCAACACTACGGGCAGCGCTATCCGCCGCAATACAACATCTCCAACTGGCCCTCGGCTCTCCCCGTCGCGCTCTTCGCCGGATCCAAGGACTACCTCGGAGACCCTCGTGACGTAGAAACGCTCATCCAACTCCTCCCTCGCCCGTTCGTGCACTACGAGACTGACTTCGGGCACTTGGACTTCATCCTCGGTCAGAACACCCACCGCATCTTCCCCTCCGTACTCAGCTACCTTGCCACCTACAACAAGGGATGGAACGCCAAGTAACTTGCCAGACATTCCACAAGCATTATCATGGCTACAGCATTGAAACTGTTACTGTAACACTACGACTGCCGATCGCGCAGAATAGCATACTTTCCGCGATCCCTCCTTCTTTGAATGAGCTCCCACTTCGGACCTTGACATGCAACAGGGAAGACACTTGATATCAGTTGATTTCATGGAGATTGCGTCTCCATGCACTCAGACTGCATGCAACGCACGACCGACGGCAGGAGCGCGATGCTCTTCCTTTGCCATCCACTCAACAAGATGAGGTATCCAAGGGCCTTCGTCATTGAAGAAGATGGGATGAAGCTAGAAAAGGGCTCGATTCATGAATAGAACCATCAGACAGCCGGCTATGTACATTACAATCGGAATTCGCCTAAGAAGCCGTCTGCATGTCATTTCAGTACCAGATGTCTCAATACTGAGCGCAATATTGTGCGACGCGCTTTCCAATCCTTAGTGGAAGTGGAAGAGAGGGACTCTGTATAGCTCCTTGTGGCAAAGGAGCGGCGTGTTCCGGAAAGTTCATCCCGTCGTCTTCCAAGTTGTCTAAATGGTCTAAACGCCGTTTTGGAGTTAGATACGGCTGGAGTTTCCTCGTAACAAACCAATTTGCGATGATAGGTACCGTTGTAAGATCGAATGAGCGGTTTGGTCCTTGAGTACAGTTCCGTCCAGTCCAATGTCTCTTCCTCTCGTATATATGGCTTATGTCGGTACTGTTGAGATGCGCAAGGGCGCTGATCACCGTCCTCAGTGAATAGTGCTGGATGGGGACCAGGATTTAGGAACATGAGGGAAGGTGAACTCCGAAGGAACGCGGGCTCCATTTGCTCCAGTAGAGACATCAGTGGGGTCTGTAAAGTCCCACTTTCAGAACCTTGGATTCCTAATGCAGCAGTTGATGATTGAGATGCTGACGGTGGGTCCAGTTCGGCATTGAGAGGGTGTCCTTGGAAGATGCGTTTGCTCTTCTCCTCCGCTTCCTTCGCAAAGCGAGCAGAATTGTTTGTGAGAGTGTATTTCAGGACGGTGTGGTGAATTTGACCTTGTTGTGGTTGCATCGTACGACGAACGCCTTTGATGACCGGATCGACGTCTACTTCACGGAGAACGCGTGCGGACTGAGCGTTGAGAGTCTGTAGAGCCTCTTTGCTCTTGGATGCTACAGAGACGAAGAATTGGATGGGTGGGAGAGCGTCGAAGGAATAGTGACTCCATGGAATCGAAAGAGACGAAGAGCAGTCTGCTGAAGTCGTTTGGTCTGTATCGCCATCAGATGGAGTTCCAATGCTGAATGTTAGGGGTATGCTGGCTTGAATGAGTCCCTCCAGGAAGTGTTGCATCGCGGTGACCGATGGAGGGAGGTTGTAGGGGTAGAAGTAGTTGCCATTCGGGATCTCTGCCTGGAGCATTGACAGCGTCCAGAACGTTCCTTTGATCAGCTCCTTGCATGCTGCTGGGTCATCCTTAATGGCCCTTGATTCCTTTGTGAGAGAATCGTAGCGTTTTGGGTCCGATGAAGAGTATGGGAGTGTCGAAGCGGCTTCAAGCCGAGGCGCGAGATTGGTATCCATGAGAGTTGAATGTGATGCCACGCTTTGAAGAACATTGGAAAGCTTGTCGAAATCCTCAGCAGACATGGTGTTTCGAATATGGAGGTCCATGATGGAAGAGGTGGGCATGCAAGCTTGAAGGGTGCTGAAATACTCGGCCGTCCTAGTGTTGATACCTCGCCCTTCTCCTGCCAATCGTTTCTCTCCCGTGTTTGGATCAATCCAATAGATTCGATGACGGGCCGGGTTCGCATGAGCCTTCGATTGAGTGACTTCGTGCTGGAATTGAACGCCCTTGCAGAACGCCTGCTTCAACGCGTTCCAATTACACTTCCAATCGCTAATAGAGATATGAAGATCCCTGACTTTGTGTCCAGATGGGATTCGGAGGTGGTGGGACTGCATAGAAGGACAATTCGAGGCGCGGAGGACACTTTCAAAGACGCTCGGGTGGAGTTCGTACTTCGTTGTTCGAGTAGAACCAGTTCCATCTCCGTTGCTCGTTTCAATGATGCGGATGAGATATAGATGTTGATTCGATTCCATTTTCTTAAAGGCGCGCCAAAGTGAGTAGACCTTGCGGTAATCAAAGCCCGCGAGTCTTGGGGTGTAGTCTGTCCCACAAAACAGCGTCAACCAGCACCAATCCAGCACCAATCTGTCCGCATCTCCTTTTAAGTCACTCACCAACAAATCTTTCACCTTATTCACGCTAATGATAGTCGATCGAGAGACATCTACACGCATAAGGTCAATGTCCAAGCTTCGGTTCTTGCAGAGAAGTCCAAACAGCAACAGGTCCGTGTCACTACATATTTCGGTTGAAGAAGCAGAAGAGATAATGTTAGAGTACTAGTAGAGAGTTGCACTACACTGTTTGAGGTCAGAAAGACGACGTACTTACCAAGCACCAAGCACTTCGCGCGAACCGCCGTTTGCGACTCCCGTGGCTCGTGAAGGGGCAAAGAGGACAGATACTCAAATATTTTGTATTCCCCTTCTCCTTCGCGATCAGATCCAGAGACGATCACCTTAACAGACTTGGAAGAATCCAGAAAACGGCCAGCGAACAAACACAGCGCATCCTTAAGCTCCTTCATGAATTCAGTTCCTGGAGTAAATCGAAGAGTATGAGAGGACGCCTTTGCAATTGAGTTAACAATACAGAGGAGGGTTAGAGATGGGTAGAGGAGAATCAGAGAGTGGAATGCATCGAAACAGTGAAGTCCGTGTATCGCATCTCAATCAGACCAAAGTGAACCTCGTTACGAACATCAGATCGGCGCTCAATCGAAGTGCCCAATTTGCCGAGAGGAGCTGCAATTTACGTCAGAGAAGAGCCGAAATTGAGGGATAGAACAGGATACGTATGTGTGTCGTACCTGGCCCGTCAAGCGCTAGAAAGAGGGTGCTTTTGGGGGTGATTGTGTGTAATACTCCATCTATGTACTGAAGAAGGGATAGAATGAGCGCGGAGTTGTCTTGGTCGTGGGTTCGGAGGAGGTAGAGAAGGCAGTTCAAATCTAGCAGAACGTGCTCATATTGCGCGGGAGGAGATGATGCTTTGAAGACAGAGATAGCTTGAGGAAAGAGAATCTGGATGATGGGGGTCAACTGACTGATGCCCATGTCCCGCGAAGAGTGAATTTCGAGCTTTGGATCGTTGGCCCCACCAGGTGCCTGTGCCCCACTTGTCCGCAAGGCATCCTCATCATCAGATTCCAAGGTGTATCATTGTGACTTGCACGGTGATCGATGACAGATACGAGCTCCCAGAGCATCAAACCAACCTGAAGAGAGAATTGGTCGGAATCTCTCAACTCGTGATTCAACGAAGTCAGCAGGATTCGAAGGATCGTGGATGCAGTGTTATCACTCAACAGAGAGAGTTACATTAAAATAGATGTTTGTGGCCAATAGTAGGCTTTGAAGAGAACAAAGTGGAGGAGCAACAAGCAAAGAGGGAGAAACCGACGAGCGGCGCCCCTGCGAGAGCTGCATCACAACCAACTCAAGTTACCCGAATATGGTCTTGGTGTCCTCTTTAGGGTCGTATGCAATAGAAACGAGAGTTTGAAGAAAGTGGTTTTCAGGATTGAGACGAAGAGCGCGTTTGCCAAGCTTCTCAACGAGGCTGGAGGCGTCCTTTGAAGCTCTGGAGATGAGATAGCGGATGGTAGCTGCACCGGCCTCGTATTCGAGTTTGTCCAAGATGACTAGATTCGTCTGTGCCTCCTTGAGCCTTCCAAGGGCAACTTGGTACCATGCTTGACGGTAAACGGTTGGCGCAGCAGTTGGGTCCAAGTCTATCACCTTCTGATACGCATCCACAGCTTCGGTCAGCTTACCAGCATCTCCGTATACTCTTCCCATGAGATCAAGGATGAATAGAGCCTTGTCGTCCACAGATAGCGCCATTTTGCCGACTTTGATTGCCTTGTCGAACGCCCTCTGCGACCTGTAGTATTGCATCAACTCCTCATATGAGTTTAGTCTGTTGGGTGCAGCTTCAATCGCATCTTTCAACAACTCCAGAGCCACGTCAGGTTGATTGAGCTTCAAGTACTCCTTCGCCTTCGCAATCAAGAGTTCGGGACTTTGGAAGATGCCGTGGATCAGCCAGTTCGCTACGGCCTTGAGAGTCTCCTCAACTTCGTTGCCTTCGTATGCCTTCATGAATTTGATGATCTTAGCCTTGTTGATGGATGAGTCTTGAGTCGTGTCGATGGCATCGAAAGTCTCTTGCGCCTCGTCGATCAGTCGTTGCATCTCTGGGCTCCTCCAGAAGTCGACGGAGTTCACGGTGGACACAATGTCGTCTCTATCACCACGTTTCAGGCCAGAAGGACCGGCGCGACCTTGAGAAGCGCGCTTGCCGGATCGAGACTTTGCCATCTGTCTCTCTTGAAGAATGATTGCCATGGAGATGATGCTTTGGTAGGATTTGATGGAGGCGATGTAGACGTCGATGGGTATCTCAGTAGCGTCGGGATCGGGGGAGAAGAGACGGATGAAGGCGAGTGCCTTTTGATCGGGAGATCCGCTCAGTAAGAGCCGAACGCCGTCCGCGTACTCTTCGAACGACACCAGTTGATCTCCTCCAGACATGCCCGTATCGAACGCGCTGAACATTCTGTCCAAGATCTCGTTGTTGGGGAAGTTTTCCAGACCCATAGAGCGGTAGAAGTCCATTCGGCTCATTTGGCGTGACTTGTTCTTCTCCACAATTCTCGCATAGTTCTCTAACAGGATGCGCTCCAATTCGTCGCCTCCCTTGGGTGCATCGACGCTTTGACCCTTTTCAACATCGCTCAGAAGACGAAGGTACTGAAGAAGTTCGGGAACAGACTTGTCCTGATACTCGCGCAGATTAAGGTTCGACAGCAACGACCACTCGATGACGAAGATTTTCAGATGGCGTAGCCTGTGTAGCGAAGCGGGAATCGTACGAATCTCGGGATTGCCCATGAAATTGAGCGTCTTCAGGCTCACCAGATCGCCAACCGCCTCGGGAATCGTTTTGAAGCTGTTGTTCTCTAGCTCCATGCTCGATAGGTTCAATAGTGCCTGAATGCCATCCGGAAGCGTCTGTAGATCGTTACCACGGGCCTCCAAATCGCGCAGATACACAAGACGGGTCACACGCGCGGGCAATTCCGCCAGGCGGCACGCATTCAACTTCAGCGTCCTCAACATGTCCAAATTGCACAGTGAATCCAAATCGCTGCGTCCTAGCTTGTTATAAGACACATCAATCTCAAACAAAGACTGTACAACACAAGCACAAGGTCAGAAAACGGGCCCGAGAGTTTTCGGCAATCGAATTGAACAGCAACAGCGTTTTTCCGGTCCACTACGTACCATCATCGCCGGAACACATTCCGGGATAGATCTGAATCGGCATTGTGCGATGTTTAAGACACGTAGATTCGTGCAATTCGTAAGCTCATCCGGCAGAGAGGACAGTTTGGGGTTGTCAGCGAGAACCAGATCTTCCAACAAGGTCAGTTGCCCAATTTCAGGAGGTATCATCGAGATTTGGTTTCCAGCCAATAGAAGACGTGTGAGAGTATGCACATTGCCAATCTCGGGGGGAATTTCGGTGATTTGGTTCTTGCAGAGGTTCAAAACGCTCAGACTCGCCATGCTGCCAATCGCGTCCGGGAACGTCGCCAGCTCCTTGTTCATGAGGATGAGTTCGATAGTATCCTTCGCGCTCACATGATCCACATCAGTTACGACTGCATTCGTGATCACAGCCTTCTTCACAGCAACGGAAGTCTGTCGCAAAACCTTTCGCGCTCGTTTACCACGCGGCAGCTGCTTTCCTTTGGAGTCGTCAGGTACAGCATGG
>Ga0307375_10000830_pt1 | contig 35978 bp, 29 predicted proteins | sample TR1MG_FD_202531 | JGI IMG/M metagenome (GOLD analysis project Ga0307375, IMG submission 202531) | Soil microbial communities from Risofladan, Vaasa, Finland - TR-1 | ecosystem: Environmental > Terrestrial > Soil > Coastal area > Acid sulfate soil | place: Finland: Risofladan, Vaasa | collected... | reverse complement strand
AGGCGCGCGATCGCGAGCAACTGGCGAAATACCTGGAGTTCCTCGGTTCGCGCCTGGTGTTCCTGATCGACTGGAACCGCGCGCGCAAGCGCCTGCGCGCATTCGCGCGCAAACGCGACGGCATCGCCGTGCTCAAGTGGGCCGCCGACAGCGGCTACGGCCACATGGCTTTTCTCAAGGTCGGCGGCGACCTGCTGATATACGACGCGATGCAGTTCGCGATCAAGGGCGTGCCACGCTTCGGCGAGGACCTGCGCGACATGCTGGGGCGCGAGCGCGCGCTGGCATTCCTGAAATTTGTCGTGCGCACCTGCGCCGAGGGCGTGCTCAGTGCCAAGCCCGATTCGCTGATCCGCGACGAGGTGCGCGCCGAACTCGCGAACTACTTCCACAGCGCCGAGCAGGATCTGTTCGACCTCGCCTGCGAGCATGCGGCGCTGCTGGTCGAATTGGCCTCGGGTGTGCGCGACGGCGTGTTGCAGCTGCAACTCGCCGACACCAATGGCGGCCTCGCGCGCATCGCCGAGCGCGCCAAGGCGTGGGAAACCGCGGCCGATGCCCTGCTGAACCAGGTGCGCGCTGCGGTCGATCATTCCGCCGGGGCGGTGTTTTTCAAGGTGCTGCTCGAAGCGGCCGACGATGTTGCAGACAGCCTGGAAGAAGCGGCATTTAATTTCACCCTGTTCCCGCCGCGCGCCGCGCCCGAGGACGCCCATGGGCGCCTGCGCGCGCTCGCCGACCTGCTGGTGGGCGGCGCGCAGGAATACCTGAAGGCGCTTACGACCGCGCGTTACGTGCGCCGCGGCGGCGACCGCGACGACATGCGCGATTTTCTCGAGGCGGTGCACCGCATCACCACGGTCGAGCACCAAAGCGACCAGGCGCAGCGCGCGATCAAAGCGGCACTGCTCGCGGCGGAGAGCGACGCGCGCGGTCTGTTCGTGGTGGCCGAAGTCGCGCGCAACCTGGAGGAGGCGGCCGATGCCCTGATGCACAGCGGCCTCGTGCTGCGCGACCACGTCATGGGCGCGGTGGCGGCAAGTTGACACTGCCGTTGCAAAATAATTGTTGCAGCGGCCCGAGCTAGGGGAGTATGAGGGGAGATATCCCCTCGTTTCAAAAATAGGTTCTTGACCATGGGCGTGGGAAAAAAGAAACACGGCGGCAAGAGGGGCGAACGCCGGGTATACCTGATCGGCGTTGGGGCCGCGCTCGCAGCCGGCGCCTCGCCCGAGGAAATGGGCTTCAAGGCCTACAACCTCGCGCGCATGGCGGCCGTCGGCATGCCGGTGCCGGCGGCGTTCGTCCTGTCCACCCCTTTCTGCCACGACTACTTTGCAGCCAAGGGCGCGCTGCCCGACGGATTCCGCGATCTGCTGCGCGGCAATCTGCGCGAACTGGAGCGCATGTCGGGCCTGTCCTTCGGCGGCGAGCGCCGGCCACTGCTGGTGTCGGTGCGCTCGGGCGCGGCGGTGTCGATGCCGGGAATGCTCGATACGGTGCTCAACGTCGGCTTGAACGACTCTACCGTGACCGGGCTGGTGCGCATGACCGGCAATCCGCGCCTGGCCTGGGATTCCTATCGCAGGCTGATACAGTCATTCGCCGAAGTGGTGCATGGCGCCAAGCCGGACGCATTCGACGCGGCGCGCGCGCGAGCGCTCAAGGCGGGAGGCTTCGCCAGCGCGAGCGAGTTGGATTTCATGGCGCTGCGCGAACTCGCCACCGAGTACCTGGATATTTACCGTGAGCTGACCGGCAAAAGTTTCCCGCAGGCGCCGCTGGATCAGCTCACGGCGGCGGCGGAGGCGGTGTTTCGCTCCTGGACCGGCAAAAAAGCGCTGGACTATCGCCGCATCCATCGTCTTCGCGGCGGGGCCGGCACCGCCGTCTGCGTGCAGGCCATGGTGTACGGCAACAGCGGCGGCACTTCCGGCTCTGGCGTCGCGTTTACCCGCGATCCGGCAACCGGCGAGAACGCGCTGTATATGGATTTTCTGTTCAACGCCCAGGGCGACGACGTGGTGTCGGGCCGGCAGGAACTCGGCAACGCGGCGCAGATCGGCGCGCTGCTGCCCGAGGTGACGCAGCAGATTGAGGCGCTGCGCAAGCGCCTGGAAGCCGAGTTCGGCGATTTGCAGGAGTTCGAGTTCACGGTGCAAAACGCACAGCTGTTCATGCTGCAGACGCGCAGCGGCAAGCGCACGCCGCTTGCGGCGCTGCGCATTGCGGTGGAGATGGTTGCCGAAGGGCTGCTCGAGCCCGCGGCAGCGCTCGAGCGGCTGCACGGCTACAAGCTCCAGGCCATTCACACGGAATCGATCCGCGCCAAGGACGGTCAGGCGCCGCTGACGCGCGCGATTCCCGCAGGTGTCGGCGTGGCGGTGGGCGAAATCGCGCTCGACTCGGAAGCGGCGCGCCGGCGCGCCGCAGCCGGCAAATCGGTCATACTGGTGCGCGAGGACATGTCCACCGATGACGTCACCGGCATCGCCGGCGCCGCTGGAATACTCACCGCGCGCGGCGGGCGCACGGCGCATGCGGCGGTGGTCGCGCGCCAGATGGGCAAAGTATGCCTGGTCGGCTGCCGCGATCTGTCGATCGATCTCGCCAAGCGCAGCTGCAGCATAGCCGGCAAGCCGCTGCGCGAGGGTCAGGTGATATCGCTGGACGGCGGCGCCGGTGGCGTCTACGCCGGTGCAGTCGAAATCGTGCGCGCGAAGCCGGAGCGCGAACTCGCGGCGGTCGCGTCCTGGCGGGCGCAGTTGCCGTCATCCCGAACGCCGGCGGGCAGCCGGCGTCGATAGCGAGATGCCAGACCCCACACCCCAGCGTCCGTGGCATTGCCTGCCGCCCGAGTCTGCTGCGCAGGCGCTGGCCACTGGACTTAGCGGCGGTCTTGCGCCAGAGGAGGCCGCGCGCCGACTCGTCAGCGGCGGCAGGAACGTGCTGCGCGAAGCGCCGCCGCGCGCGGCGTGGCGCATGCTGCTCGACCAGTTCCGCGACTTCATGATCCTGATGCTGCTGGCCGCTGCATTGGTGTCGGGCGCAATCGGCGAAGTCGTGGACAGCCTAGCGATCGTAGCCATATTGGTGGTCAATGCCTGCATCGGTTTTGTGCAGGAATACCGCGCGGCACAGGCGATGCAGGCCTTGAAGCGCCTGGCGGCGGCGCACGCGAAAGTGCTGCGCGGCGGCGCGCCGGCCGAGATCGACGCGGCCGAGCTGGTTGTCGGCGATGTGGTGCTGCTGGAGGCAGGCGATCTGATTCCGGCCGATGTCAGGCTCGTCGAAATCGCGGCGTTCGAAGTCGACGAGGCTGTGCTTACGGGCGAGTCCGTGCCGGTGGCAAAGCAGGTCGACGCTCTCGCCGATCCCGCCCTGGGGGTGGCTGACCGGATCAACCTGGCATACAAGGGCACTGTGGCCACGCGCGGACGCGCGCGCGCGCTGGTGTACGCCACCGGCATGGCGACCGAACTCGGGCGCATCGCTGCCTTGCTGCGGCAGGACGAGGGAACGCGCACGCCTTTGCAGCGCCGCCTCGCCGTGCTGGGCACGCGCCTCGCCTATGCCGCGCTCACGATCTGCGCGTTGGTGTTCGTCGCGGGCGCGCTGCGCGGCGAGTCGCTGCTGCTGATGTTCATGACCGCAGTGAGCCTGGCGGTGGCGGCGGTGCCGGAGGCGCTGCCGGCGGTAGTGACGGTGGCCCTCGCCATGGGCGCGGCAAAAATGGTGCGCAACCAGGCGCTGATCCGCCGGCTGCCGGCGGTCGAGACCCTGGGCTCGGTTTCCTATATCTGCTCCGACAAGACCGGCACGCTGACGCAGAACCGGATGCACGTGGAGTCGCTGTATCTGGCGGGGGACGCGGCGGCTGTGCCGGCGGCAGACTACGCCTGCTCCAAGCCGGGGACCGAAGATGCGCCGGCGCAATGGCTGCTGCGCGCGGCGGCGCTCAACAACGACGCCAGCGGCGACGCGCCTGAATCCTTTCGCGGCGACCCGACCGAGGTCGCGCTGCTCGCGGCGGCGCATGCGGCGGGCTACAGGAAGGCACTGCTTGAGCGCGAGTACCCGCGCACGGCCGAGCTGCCGTTCGACTCCGGACGCAAGATGATGACTACTGTGCACAGCGTGGGTGCGGAGCACATCGCGTTGGTGAAGGGTGCGCCGGAGCGGGTGCTGGAGCGTTGCGCAAGCGCGTATGGCATGGGCCGGCCATTTGTTCGCGCCGATGCGCTGCGCCTTGCCGATGGCATGGCTGCCGACGGCTTGCGGGTGATCGCCTTTGCCTGCCGCAGGTTGGTGCGCCTGCCTGCGGCACGGGCGATGGAAACGGTCGAAACGGAACTCGAGTTCCTCGGCCTGTTCGGGCTGATCGATCCGCCCCGGGCCGAGGCGCGGGAATCAGTGGGCCTGTGCCAGGACGCCGGCATCGCGGTGGTGATGATTACCGGTGATCATCCGGCGACCGCGGCGCATATTGCACGCCAACTCGGCATCGCGCCGGCCGGGGCCAGGGTCATCACCGGCGCCGAACTTGCGCGCATGGGCGAGTCAGAGCTCGCGGCCTGCGTGCGCGAGGTGCGCGTCTACGCGCGCGTGGACCCGGAACAGAAGATACGCATCGTCACGGCGCTGCAGCAGCAGGGCGAGTGCGTCGCCATGACCGGCGATGGCGTCAACGACGCGCCGGCGCTGCGCCGCGCCGAAATCGGCGTCGCCATGGGGCGCGTCGGCACCGATGTCGCGCGCGAAGCCGCGGACATGGTGCTGCTCGACGACAATTTCGCGACCATCGTGCGCGCGGTGCGCGAGGGCCGGCGCATCTACGACAATATCCGCCGCTTCGTGCTGTTCGTGCTCGCCGGCAATACCGGCGAGATCCTGGCGATCGCGGCGGCGCCCTTGTTCGGCCTGCCGATCCCGCTGCTGCCGATACACTTGCTGTGGGTGAACCTGGTCACGGACGGGCTGCCCGGACTCGCGCTCGCGGCCGAGCGCGCCGAAGCCGATCTGATGCGCCAGGCGCCGCGGCCGCGCGACGAGAGCGTGTTCGCGCGCGGCTTGTGGCAGCAAGTCTTGTGGGTGGGCTTGATGATCGGGGCGATGACGCTGGCGGTGCAAGCCTGGGCCTGGTACGGCGCCTCCCCGCGCTGGCAGACCATGGCGTTTTGCGTTCTGACGTTCGCGCAAATGGGCCTCGCGCTGGCGGTGCGCTCGGAGCGGCGCTCTCTGCTGAGCATCGGCCTGTTCTCCAATCCGGCGCTGCTGGGCGCGGTGGGATTGACCGTGGTGCTGCAGTTCGCAGTGGTCTACCTGCCGGCTGCCAACGTGGTGTTCAAGACCGAGCCGCTGAGTGCCCTGGAAATGCTCATGTGCGCGGCGGCCGGTCTGTCGGTGTTGCTGGCGGTGGAGTTGAACAAATGGCGCTTGCGAAATGTCTGAACCACAGCTGTGCGTAAACCCTATCGCTTGCACCGTGGCGGGGCGCAAACGCGCGCTGGCGAAGCCGCGCTTGTAGGTGGTCGCCCCTATGGAAGTGACGCAGCTAGCGCTTGCTGCCTCTTGCGCAAAATATGGCACGCTCCTTGCGTACCAGTTTTGCATCGTGTTTGTTGCGATCGGTCAAATGCCCGCAACAATAGGGCGCTAGATTGTTACCGTGGGCCGGAGCAGTGCCGTGTTCAAGCGGTGCTGGCCGGTTTGGAACTGAGGATGCTTTTCGACTGGAGATCAGAATGAAAAAGACACTCGCTGTAATTATCGCGTCGCTATTTCTTGTTGGCAGTGCGCTGGCTCAGACGACAGCGACGGGTGGCGCCAACGAGGCCACCGGCGCGGCAGCAGGCGGCATCACTTCCGGCATGGTGGCCGCTGCGGTGGCGGTGGTAGCCGTGGCTGCGGCTGCCTCCACTTCTAATAACTCGGGTACCACCACTACCACGACTACCACGCAATAGGCGCTCATGCCAGATTGAAGGGAAAAGCCGGGAACCGAAGGGTTCCGCTTTTCGCGTGTGGGTGTGTGTGCGCGTCCGTCCGGGGATGCTTCGGGTAATTATGGCGTCTCGCGGTCGCCGCGCGATGCGCGGGATGCTAGAGTCTTTGCGGAATGGCCGCGGGCACTTGCGAGAAACGCCGCCAGTTCCTTGTCCGAAAACAGGATGTGGTAAGTGAGCCATACTTCGGAGAAGTGCATCAGGGCCGATCTGGATGCCGCGGTGTCGACGTCGAAATTCTCCTTGTAATCCAGCACCTGCCTGATCAGCATCGCATGTTCCGCCGCGTGCTGTTCCTTCTTCGGATACGCGTGCTGCGTCATCAGTCGCTGCTCCAATTCGAAATGCGCTTTCGCGTGGCCGATGATATTGTCGAGCAGCTTGGCACAGGCGGCCTTGCCCTCGCTGCCTTCTACCGCTTCGAGCAGCCGGCCGAACAGCTGTGCAAGTTCCTTGTGCTCGGCATCCATCCCGGCGTCTCCGGTGTCGAGGGTGGCGTCCCACGTGATCCAGTCCATGGCACATTGCTCCAATGGGTGCAGGCGCCCTGCCGGGCGAAGCATTGCACCCATTTTACTATCGGCGCCGCTACCGGACGAGCGCCGCGCGCGCGAGTAGGGGCTACAATGCGAACCCGGGCTTCGCTCGAGCTTTTCGCATGAACCTCATCACCTGGAACATCCAGTCTTGCCGCGGCTGCGACGGCCGCGTGGACCCGAAGCGCATCATCGACGTGTGCCGCGGCATGGCGGATTTCGACGTGCTCTGCTTTCAGGAAGTCGCGCGCAATTATCCCGAGCTGCCCGGATCGTCGGGCGAAGACCAGTTCGCCCTGCTTGGCAGCCTGCTGCCGGGATACAGCGCGCACGCGGGCATCGCGATCGACGTGCTTGGCGCCGACGGCAGGCGCAGCCAGTTCGGCAACCTGATCCTGACGCGCTACCCGGTGATCCAGCTGTTCGCGCATCTGTTGCCCTGGCCCGCCGAGCCCGCGGTCCCGAGCATGCAGCGCGTGGCGCTGGAGGCGGTGCTCGCGGCGCCCTTCGGACCGGTACGCGTGACCACCACCCACCTCGAATATTATTCCGAGATGCAGCGCAGGCAGCAGGTCAACCGCCTGCGCGAGCTGCACGCCGAAGCGTTCGAGCACCGCAAGGACCGGAACCATGCGCAGAAGGAGGGCGGGCCGTTCGAGACCAGGCCGCGGCCGGCCTCCGCCATACTCACCGCGGATTTCAATTTCCGCGCTGACGATCCGCTGCGCACGCGCATCACCGCGCCTTACGCCGACGGCACACCGGCCTACCGCGATGCCTGGCAGCTGCGCCACGGCGAGCGGCCCCACGATCACACCATCGGTGTGTACGATCGCGTACAGTGGCCGGAATCGTACGCCTGCGATTTCATATTTGTCACCGAGGACTTCGCCGGCCGCGTCGAGGATGTGGCGGTGAATCTGGACACCGACGCTTCCGATCATCAGCCCGTGCTGCTGCGCCTGAAAGATTAACCTGTGAGCGATGGGCGGTGGCTGGCCTTCCTGTGCATTGCGCGCGCCGGCTTCGCGCTGATCTTCGTCGCCTATTCGGCCTCGCTCGGAATGTTGAAGCACGACTGGGGCCTGTCCTCGGCGCAGGCGGGCCTGATCCAGTCGGCCTTTCACGTCGGTTATCTGGTGTCGCTGTTTGTCATAGGCTTTCTCGCCGACCGCTATGGCGCCAAGCGCACCTATCTTGCGACCAGCATCGCCGCCTGCGCCAGCGGCCTCGCGTTCGCGCTGTTCGCACACGGTTTCGCCTCGGCGCTGTTGCTCCACGGCCTCGCCGGGATGTGCTCGGGCGGGTCCTACACGCCCGGCCTGACGCTGATCGCCGAGCGCTTTCCGGCCGAACGCCGCGGCCGCGCGATGGGTTACTACCTCGCGGCCGCGTCGCTGGGCTATGCGGTGTCGCTGTGGGTCTCCAGCCTGCTGATCGTCGCATCGGGATGGCGCGCGGCGCTCGTCGCCTGTGCGCTCGGTCCAGTCGCGGCCAGCGTGATCGGCGCATGGGTGCTGCGCAGCTCGCGCAATGTGGTGCATCCGGCCCGGGGGAGCGAACCCCTTGCGCGCGCTGCTGGAGGTATGGCGCAACAAGCCCGCGATGCTCGCCATCTGGGCCTACGTAGCCCACTCGTGGGAATTGCTCGGCATGTGGGCATGGATGCCGACCTACCTCGGCGTGGTGCTCGCGCACGGCCGCGCAGGCAGCGCCGGCCTGGCGAGCCTCGGTATCGCGTTCGCCGCACTGAGCTATCTCATCAGCACCGCGGGGAGCATCGGCGGCGGCCTGCTCTCGGACCGCTGGGGGCGCACCGCCGTGATCCTGCTGATGTCGATCGCGAGCCTCGCCTGCTCGTTCAGCTTCGGCTGGCTGATCGCCGCGCCAGTCTGGATCGTGGTCGCCGTGGCCATTGCCTACAATCTGACCGCGATCGGCGATTCCTCGACCTATTCCACCGCCTTGACCGAACTGGTGCCCGGACATCGCATCGGAGCGGCGTGGGCGCTGCGCTCGCTGCTGGGCTTCGGCTTCGGCGCTGTCAGTCCCTGGCTGTTCGGGTTGGTGCTCGACCTGGGGCAGGGCGCGGGCGGCGTGCGCACCGACGCCGCCTGGGGCTGGGCCTGGACCGCGCTGGGAGCGGGTGCAGTACTGGGGCCGGTTGCGACGCCGCGCTTGCGTGCGCTGCGCGAGAGCACGCAGATGGCGGGAGGGAAACGCTAAAGATTTGCAGCCGCGACCCGGTCCGCAAGTCGATGTATGCCACCTGGAATCGCGACGGTCCGTAGTCGACACACTCCGACCTCAGTACCTAGCGGAGATCGAGCGGCCGCTCCCAGCAACAGAGGTCATTGATGGTTATCCAGTCTCGAAACCTCGATTCGAGCCCTAGTTGGGGAGACGCGAAGGGCCGGGTTCGGCCTATTGTGTTGAAAAACTCCGTTTTGGCCGAGCTCAGAAAATTTCTAGCCCTTATAGGGCGCGTCGATAATTTTCGACTGAGGGCCTACGAGCGGTTGGAGAAAACGCGGTGTAGGTCCTCTGAACACGTTCATAAACAGAAACCGGACGCCAATTGCGATTAGATCGGCATCTCGTGAAATATTGCAGTCCGCGCAATTTCGAGTTTTTCAACACAATCGGCCGACTGCGGCCGTTAGGGCCGAGCTTCGGAACTATGCGCAGCGACGGTCCTGCGGCCGATGCGAGCAATCAAAATGAACACACGGACGGCAGGAAGCCCGCTTCATACGGATATCCTGACAGTGCGTCTCTGCGCATCACAACTTCGCTATTGTCCCGCTTCCGTCGGAATCGTTGTGACCGTCCCCGCGTTATTGAAATAGAAGCGGTCGCCGAACTTCTCCATCATTGCGTGGGAGGCTTTCATTCCGGTGCAGTGCGATACGCCAAGCTGCTGAATATTGAGTTCCCTGAGTGCGTCGACGGTCTTCCCGACCTGTTCCGCCTTTGCGTTAAATAGGTGGCATCCGCCAATGACTGTGTGAATTTCCTTCACGCCAGTTATCTTTTGAGCGTGCAGAAGATGATTAACCACACCGCGGTGAGAACAGCCTAGCATCACGACAATTCCGTAGTTCGTCTTGAGGACAATGGACAGGTCGTCTTTGACCTCATCCGGGACCATCTCCGTTCCTTCCTTCCGCGAGACGTTATCGACCACTTGTTCAAAGTCCGTGACCATCGGTACCTCGCCGGTGGTCAGGATATTTTCAGAAAGTCTCATCGGCCCGGCTGTCAGGGTAAATTTCGCCCCAAGACTCTCCAACTCTTCCCTACGGAATGGAATCCCGCGAAAAATATTCGCGCCATTCTTGGCGACGTACGTGAGACCAAAAACATCCGGGTGGGCAATTATTTCGATTTCCCTATTCCGGCGCCGGAGAAAGTCTCGGAGCCCCCCGGTGTGGTCGGCATGGGAGTGGCTGAGGACAAGCTTGTCGATTTTTCCAAGGTCGATTCCAAGCAGTTCGGCGTTCTGGATGGCGGAAGTGCCGTTGCCGGTATCGAGCAGAAAATTTCCCTCGTCCGTTTCGGCCAGCATGGAAAGCCCCCACTCTGCATGGAATCCGGTTGCAGAGACGGTATTCTCGCTCAGCGTGACGATGCGCAGCTTCTCAAGCATATTGGCGATTCCGATCCGGGGATGCAGAGGGTTCCGCTAAGCGTCAGGAGAGCCGCTCCGTCGATCGATCCGGCAAACCCCTACGCGAATCGAGCTATTCTAGACCTAGACATATCGGTCAACAAAAGAAAACGGACACTCGAAAATAGAGTGTCCGTAAAATCCCTTCTGCCCAGAAGGATGGGAGGAAATCAGCAAAAGGGTGACCAAAGGTAGCCCAGGGTCGGTTTGGCAATTTGATTTAGGTCAAGTCGGGCGCGAAATTCAGAGAAATAGGTCTGCGGTGGATATTCCAGCAATGGAAATTGACGAAACACTTCGATCGCTGGTAGCTAAGAACCCATAGCAGAATGAATTGTGCAATGGCCCGTTTAGGGGAGTATGAGGGGAGGTGCCCCTAGGGGACTTCCTTCGGGGCGTATCCCCTCATTTTGAAATGACTCCAAGGGAGCGCCCGCCGGATGCGCTCAATGGTTTGATTGCAGAGTTCGACCGTGTGTGTGTGGAGTCAAGCTCACCCGCAGCAGGGGCTTCGTGGAAGGTGTCCGGACCCTTGAAGGCGCGCCGTAACGCGAGGTTTACGGAAAGGCGCATTTCGGCCGAGCGGACAATCTGAATTGCAGTTCCATTCGCAATATGACACGATTGCGCGCTGACTTGATGGCAATTGTGGAAGCAGCTTGAAAACATTCGGCGGCATTGCATATCACGCTCCAATTCACCGGAAGAGATTTCCGATCCCCGCCGACTCATTCAGCATGCCGCTGCTTGGCAGGCCCAGGTATGGGGACCTCATGCCGTGACGGCTGCCGAGAGAGGTACGCCAGAGCAGGCGCCGCACACCCGGCGGTTTCTGCGCGCCCCGGGTGACGTGCAAAGGTTCTTCTGGCTCGCCTTCTTTGTTCCTGTGAACATATTGTTCCAGGCGGCATTGTTCGCGCTTGCATCGATACAGCCCGCGCTGGATTCGGCGCCGTACGTCATCGTGGCGGTCAAGGCGGTATATTTTCTGATGGTCTGCTTTGGCGTCTTGACCTTAAGGGCAGTATGGCAATCGATCGACAAACTGCCCTCGCGGAAAGCTGTGTGGGCATATCGACTGGCCGGGTTGGTGAGTATCGCGGCGCTCCTTGTCGTACATGGCAAGAGCGTTTACCAATTTGGACGGATGGAGCGCGAAATCATTCGCACTATGCTGTCTGCCAACAAAAATCTGCCGGTTACCCCTCAAGCAGGCTTACGCGTGGATCGGGTGACGCTGGAGCGACGAGACTGGATCAACCAATCCACGCTGACCCGGCAACTGGCAGCGCAGATTGATCGCGCAAAATTTCGCCAGGTAACTCGGCCGGTGCTCGCTCGCGTTATCTGCGCAGATGCGTGGCAACACCGGCTTTTGGGGATGGGTATCCGCATCCGCTATGTCTACCGCGATCGAAACGGTGAGTTGATAGTCGACGAGTTGTTCGAGCCTAGCACCTGTTCCGGCAAGACTTGACGAAAGGCTTGCTTTGCAATTGTCATTTGCCCGCTTGCGCAGCATTTCCCCTCTTGTGCCGGGAACACTCGAGTCGCTGAAGTGGCTGGCCGTCGCTCTGATGACCGTGGACCACATCAATCTGCAGTTGCTCTATTCCAAGTATCCAATTATGTACGCCATGGGCAGAGTTGCCTTGCCGCTGTTCGTATTCGTGCTTGCCTACAACCTCGCGCGGCCGGAGGCGAAGCGGAATGGGGCTGCGGTTCGTGTCTTGAGGCGCCTGATCCCGGTAGCGCTCATATCGTCCCTGCCCTATATGGAACTTAATCTGGAAACGTTTGGCTGGCGTCCGCTCAACATACTATTCACGCTGGCGGCAGGAACGGCGATCGTCGCTCTAATTGAAAATCCGACGCGGCGGAGGCTTATAGCGGCCGTGCTGCTGTATGCGGGCTCCGGAGCTCTCGTCGACTACGGCTGGACTGGTGTCGGTCTGTTTGTCTGCTGTTGGCATTTGTTTCGCAGCCCCAGCCTGTTTTGGGCCGGATCCACATTGATCTTTCTACTGCTGCTCGGGTGCCTCAACAATAATCAATGGGCACTGATGGTATTGCCCGTGATCGGATTGGCGTTCATGTGCCGCCTGAACGTTCCTCGTGTACGAAACGCGCTTTATTACTATTACCCGCTACATCTCGCCGTAATTGTCGCGTTAAAGATTGCAATTTTTCATCAGTGACGGACTTGGGGATATGGCAGATCGACGACCTGAATACGCCAAGGGTCCGTAGACCGCAAGCGGTCGTCGAAGTCGTTCGAGCCAGCGGTGCAACCCAGCCCTAAGCAGTTGTCCGGTCGAGACCTCCTGCGCGGCCGGTGGGTAGGCATGTCACATCCAGGACCTTGTGCACACAGGGGAAGAGATCACTGCCGATGACTTTCATCTTGTGTTCCCCGTCTGCGTAACCAATGCGCGCTCGTGAAAATCCCGGTCATGAGCCGTCACTTCATGAAAGCCGCCAGTGCATCGAGCACTTCGTCCGGCTTTTCGCCCATCATATTGTGCCCGCTGCCTTCGATCATGACCGTGCGCGCGCCCCTGACCGTCTGCGCGAAGGCCTGGGCCGAGCGTGCCGGAGTCATGGCGTCGCGCCGCGCGATCAGGAACAGCGCCGGGCACTGCACCCTGGCCGCGGCATCGGCACCGCCGCCGTAGGCGTTGCAGGCGGTGAAATCGACGTGCATCACGCCGGGTGACTGCCGCTGCATCAGGCGCAGGTTCTCGCCGATCACCCAGAAGCCGGGGCCAGGATTGTTGGGGTATTGCGCATAGGCGAGGTGCGACCAGATGTTGACCATGTCCTGCGCCACGGGCTCGTTGTTTTTCGTCGCATCGAGCAGTTCGGCCGAGACTTTCATCGGGTACGCCGTGGCGAGGAGGGCGATCCTGGCGGTGCGTTGCGGATGGCGTGCAGCGCATTCGAGCGCGATCAGCGAGCCCATGCTGTGGCCGACCATGCTCGCCTGCTCGACGCCGGCCGCGTCGAGCACGTCAGGGATCCAATCCGCCAGGTCCTCGATGCGCGCGAGCGCGGGGCCTGCGGAGCGTCCGTGTCCGGGCAGGTCGAGCGCGAGCACACCGTAGCCGTGGTGCGCCAGATAGCGGCTTTGCAGGATCCACACGCTGTGGTCGCACTGTGCGCCGTGGACGAACATTACCGTGGGAAGACTGGCGTCGAACTCTTTGCCGCCGGTGTAGGCGTAGGCTTTTTTTCCTTTGATTGTCAGTTCCATGGCGGCGGTCCTATTTCGCTTTCTGCGACGCGCGCAGGCCCGCGCCGAGGTCTTCGATCAGGTCGTCCGCGTCTTCCAGGCCGATCGACAGCCGCATCGTGCCTTCGGTGATGCCGGCCGTCTTGAGCGCCGCATCGTCCATGCGGAAGTGCGTCGTGCTCGCCGGATGGATCACCAGCGATTTGGCGTCGCCGACGTTGGCGAGGTGCGAGAAGATCTTCAGCGTCTCGACGAAGCGCTGACCGGCGGCGCGGTCGCCGCGGATGGAGAAACTGAACACCGCGCCACAGCCCTTGGGCAGCAGCTTTTTTGCCAGGGCGTAGTCGGGGTGCTCCGGCAGTTCCGGATATGACACCGACTCGACCGCGGGATGTTTCACCAGGAACTCGACCACCTTGCGCGTGTTCTCCACGTGTCGCTGCATCCTCAGCGGCAGTGTTTCGACGCCCTGCAGGATCTGGAACGCGGTGGCCGGACTCATGCAGGCGCCGAAATCGCGCAGGCCCTCGCGCCGCGCGCGCAGCGCGAACGGGGCGACAGTGGACTCCTCCGAAAAATTCATGCCGTGAAAGCCCTCGTACTCGCCGGTGAGCTCGGGAAACTTGCCCGAAGCGACCCAGTCGAAATTGCCGCCGTCGACCAGAATGCCGCCGATGGCGACGCCGTGCCCGCCGAGAAATTTGGTGGCGGAGTGATAGAGCAGGTTTGCGCCGTGATCGAAGGGTTTGAGCAGATAGGGCGTGGTGAATGTCGAATCGACCATCAGCGGCAGGCCGTGCTCGTGCGCGATCGCCGCCACCGCGGGAATGTCGAGCACGTCCAGGCCCGGGTTGCCCAGCGTTTCGGCGAACAAGGCTTTCGTGTTGGGCCGGATGGCGGCGCGCCACGCGTCCAGATCGCGCGGCCGCACGAACGTGGTCTCGACGCCGAAACGCGGCAACGTGTAATGCAGCAGATTGTGCGAGCCGCCATAGAGCGCGCCCGAGGAGACGATGTGCGAGCCCGCGCCGGCGATGGTCGCGAGGCCCAGGTGCAGCGCCGCCTGGCCGCTCGCGGTGGCGATGCCCGCGACTCCGCCCTCCAGCGCCGCGATTCTTTCTTCGAGGACGGCGTTGGTCGGATTGGAAATGCGCGAATACACGTGACCTGCGCGCTCCATATTGAACAGCGCAGCGGCGTGATCCGAATCGCGGAATACGAAGGAAGTGGTGAAATAGATCGGCGTGGCGCGCGCGCCGGTGTGCGGGTCGGGCGCCTGCCCGGCGTGCAGGCTGAGGGTGTCGAAGCCTAGATACTTGGGTTGAGCCATGCGTCCTCCACTATGCGGAGGACCATTTTATCAGGATGTCCGCGCGACTCCGGCACGGTTCCGCGGGCGAACCCTTCGAGAATTCAGTTTGCAAGGAGCCGCGACAATATGCCGCCTTACTTCGCCGCGGTCTTGGTCGCCTCTTCCTGGGCGGACGCCTCCCGGCGCGCCTTCTTCAGCACTTCCGCAACCTGGTTGTGGCCCAGTTTCAACGCCAGTTCGGCCGCGCTTTCGCCATCCTTGCTCAGCATGGCCGCGTTGGCGCCGTTGCGGACGAACAGCTCTACCATTTGCGCATTGCCGCGCATCGCGGCGTACTGCAGCGGCGAGTAGCCGTTGTCGCTGAGCAGGTTGGGATCGAAGTTCATAGACAGCACCTTCTGCGCGTACACCAGGTTGTCCTTCTCGATCGCATAGAACATCGCCTTGATGCCTTCCGGGCTTTTGTCCCGCGGCTTCGGCTCGAGGCCGGTAGGCAGAATACTGACGACGTAATTGATGAGCGAAATGCCGACCATGGCGATCAGGGCAATGATCAGCGGGAGCTTCGAGATGCCCAGTGTATCGGACCAGGCGTCGGTGAGATTGGCGCCGATCACGAGCAAGGCCACCATGATGAAAAAAGCGAATTTCAGGTAAAGGAACAGGGCGATCACCAGCAGAATGCCGAGAACCGCTGCGATGTAACCGCGGTTGATGCCAAATTGGTCGGTCATATTCGTGGGAAGCAGCGCGAAGACGGTGGCGATGCTGACCAGTCCAACCAGCGCCCATTCTTTGTATTTTTTTGCCTGCAGAAAATCCATGACTTCCTCCGCTTAGCGATGGTTCCGAAAAGTGCCGTCAGGAAGCGCGCCGCGATCGGCGAATTAGCCGAGCGCGCGCTAGTATAATCCAACCGTCGAATCAATACATTGCAGCAGATGCAGGGAGCAGCCTTGAGCAAGGCATTCACCAGGGAACAAGACGGCGCGGAAGAGGACGAGCTGGCGCCCGAGGCGGCCCAGCCGCAAGGGGTGAAGAATTACATCACCCCGGCGGGCTATGCGCGCCTGCAGGCCGAACTGAAGCAGCTGCTGGACGTCGAGCGGCCGCAGACTGTCAGCATCGTGCACTGGGCGGCCTCCAACGGCGACCGCTCCGAGAACGGCGATTACATCTACGGCAAGAAGCGCCTGCGCGAGATCGACAGGCGCATCCGCTTCCTGATCAAGCGCCTGGAAATAGCCGAGGTGGTGGATTCCAGCGGGCAGGCGCAGGACCGGGTGTTTTTCGGCGCCACTGTCAGTGTGCGCGACGGCGCCGGGCGCGTGCGCAGCGTGAGCATCGTCGGCATGGACGAGGTCGATCCGTCGCGCGGCCGCGTGAGCTGGATATCACCCATCGCGCGCGCGCTGCTCAAGGCGCGCGAGGGCGACAGCGTGACCCTGCGCACGCCGTCGGGCGTGGAAGAACTGGAAGTCGAGGAGATTCGCTACGAGGAGTTGCCGTAGGGCGCGTTGGTCGGAGACGTTCGCGCGGGACGCCGCGCTATTGCGCCCTGCTCCCGACTACGCCTCTGCATCCTAGTTCTTTATGTCTGCGCCGACACTGCCCGCGGTGACGCGTGTGAAGTCCCCCGCCGCGACGATCGACAACTTGCGCGGGTCGATGTATTTTTTCAGCGCGTCCTGGATCTGCGACGGCTGCAGCGCGGCGATCTTGGCATCGAAATCCGCATCCCAGGCGAATTGGCGGCCGAGATATAGATGATTCGCGAGTTGACCGACCAGTGCGCCATCCCGCGTGCGCCTGAGCTTGCGCAAGGCGAGATAACCTTTCTTTGCTTCGGCCACCTCGGTAGTGCTGAATCCGTCGCGCAGCGTCTGCGTGAGCACGTCCAGGATCGCGGCTTCGATGCGCGCGCGGTTCTGCGGTGCATAAATCGCGCTGACGCCGAATTCGCCCGCTGCATCCAGCGATCCGGCCGTGATCCAGGAAACCACGCTGTAGGAAAGGCCTTCGTGCTCGCGGATGCGCCGCCACAGGCGCGAATCGGACGAGCCGCCGAGCAGGTAATTGCCCAGCGCCAGCGCCGGGTAGTCGGGGTCATCGTCGCGCAGCGGCAGGTTGAGCCCGGCCTGGATTACGGCATTGGCCTTGTCGGGCGTGTTCAGGTCGCGCTTGATCGGCGGCACGTCGCGATAGGTTTCGGCTATGCGCCTGAACGGCCGCGGGCTCGCCCAGTCGCCGAACAGTTTTTGCGCAAGCTCGGCAATTTGCGACGGGTCGAAATCCCCGACTACCGCCAGTTCGCTGTTGCTTGCGCCGTAGAAGTCGTCGTGACAGCGCCGCATGGCGTCGATGCTCACGGACTGCAGGCGGTGCATGCGCTCTTCCAGCGTCGGCGTGTACAGCCAGTGCTCTCTCGGGTAGGGGTTGAGGTGGCGCGTGAGCACAAGTCCGGCGAGCGCCTCGGGGTCGCTCTTCATGTCCTCGATGCTGGTCCGGTTGGCGCGCTTGAGCTGTTCGAATTCGCTTGCCGGAAAAGCCGGCTCGCGCAGGATCTCCGCGACCAGGCGCAGCGCCGCGGGCAGGTTGGGGCGCAGCGTTTCTATCGACGCGCCGTTGCCGCTGACCCTGACGCTGGCCTTCAATCGGTCGAACTCGTCCTGCAGCCGCTCGCGCGTGTGTTTTTTGCTGCCGCGCATGAGCATGGCGGAGGCGAGCTTGCAGGCCGCGTTGCGTCCCGTCGTGCTCTGCTCGTCGCCCCAGTGCAGGACCAGTCGCGCCACGACCGTGCCGCCGCGCGTCTTCTTCGGCAGCAGCGCGAGCTTCATGCCGCCCGGCAGCTGCCGCACCACGGTGCGCGCATCGATGTTGGCCGCGGTGGGATCGAACGCTTCGCCCGCCGCCACGGTCGCCGCGCCTTTGTAGTCCTTTACCAGAGCGGCGACGTCGGGCGCCGGGGGAATTTCGGCGCGGCTTGGCTGCGGCGTCGGCACGAACATGCCCAGCGTGCGGTTCGATGTCTTGAAGTAGGCCAGCGCAACCCGCTGCACGTCCTCGCGCTTCGCCTGGCGCAGCCCGTCGCGATAGAGAAAGAACAGACGCCAGTCGCCCATGCCGATGAATTCGGACAGCGCGATGCCGAGCTCGCGCGGATTGGTCAGGGCCATGTCGATATCGTTCAGCAGCTGGGTGCGCGCGCGCTCCACTTCGTCGTCGGTGATCGGATTGGCGGCAAAACCCTGCAGGGTCTCGATCAGCGCCGTGCGCGCCGCATCCATGGGCATGTCCTTGGACAGGCTGGCGCCGAAGTAGGCGTAGCCGGCTTCGCGCAGCTGTGCGTCCCCGCCATAGACGGCGCTCGCCTTGCCGGTCTGGACCAGCGCCCGGTGCAGCCGCCCCCCGGGCACCTTGGTGAGCGCGGTGACGAGGATATCGATCGCCGGAAAATCGGCGTGCGACCCCGGCGGCAGGTGGTACAGCGCGCCGACTAGCTGCACTTCGCCCGCGCGGCGCAGGGTGACGCTGCGCTCCCCGTCCTGGGTCGGTTCGACGGTGTAGGTGGGGACGAGCACCCGCGCCGGTCTGGCTATGCCGCCGAAATAGCGCTGGATGAGGCCGAGCGCGGCGGCTTCGTCGAACCTGCCGCTGACGAGCAGCACTGCATTGTCGGGCTGGTAGTATTTTCGATAGAAAGCCTGCAGGCGCTCGATCGGCACGTTTTCGATGTCGGAGCGGGCGCCGATGATGGGATGGCCGTAGTTGTGCCAAAGATAGGCGCTGGAGGCCATGCGCTCGCCGAGGACATTATCGGGGCTGTTCTCGCCCGATTCGAACTCGTTGCGCACTACGGTCATCTCGCTGTCCAGATCCTTCTTCGCCACATTCGAATTGACCATGCGGTCCGCTTCCATCTCCAGTGCCCAGTCCAGATTGCTCCGCTTGGCAGCCAGGGTTTCGTAGTAGTTGGTGCGGTCGTAGGAGGTTGAGGCGTTGAAGCGCGCGCCGTGGTGCTGAAACTCCTTCTTGGGGTCGGGATTCCGCGGCGTGCCCTTGAACTGCATGTGCTCGAGCAGATGCGCCATGCCGTATTCGCCGTAGCCCTCGTCGCGCGAACCGACGAGGTAGGTGATATTGACCGTGATCGTGTCCTGCGACGCGTCTGGGAACAGCAGCACCTTGAGACCGTTGGCGAGCCGGTACTCGGCGATGCCTTCGACCGAGGCAATTTTTCTGATCGACGCCGCAGCATCGGTGCTCGCCGTGGCTGCGTGAACCGCGGCGGGCAGGATCGCGGGCAGCAACAGTGCGAGGCTTAGGGCGAGAGTACGGCGCAACATCGGGCGACCTCGTGATTGTTAGGGCTTCCGAAGAGACCGCAAATATATTGATCGGTCGAGATTCTAATACAAACAACAAACCGCCACGCGGTCCCGGCAGCAGCGCAGAAAATTGTTCGCCTTATGTGTGCCAGCGCACAGCGCAGCTCTTGCGCAAAAAGCTATAAATGCACCGTCGATGGATAGTCTCTCCGGCGGTTGATCCGGCTTAGGTTCGGAGAAGACCGGCACAAGACTATCTGTCGTGCTGAAGGAAGGATCCCCATGCCGTGTCCCGCTGCAGTGCATCGGGACACGCGCCCGCCGGGGATCGTGCCTTGTCCTCCTGAAAACTTACGAAAAGGAACCAAAACATGAATGACCTTCAGAAGTACCTTTCCACATGTTTGCTGGCGACGGCGGCATTGTTTGCCGGCGCCTCACCGGCATGGGCCCAAACCGTGCCATCACTGGGCTCGGCGTCGAGCTACGCGGCCTTGGCTGGCGGTCCGGCGACCGGTGCAGTGACCTGTACCAATTCCACTGTCACCGGAGACGTGGGCGTCGTCCCCGGCGGCACCTTCGTCAACACCGGTTGCACGATTACGGGGGCGACCAACGCCAACGCCACGGCGGCTTATACTGACTTCCTCTACGCGTACTCGCAGTTCCCGTCCATATCTTGCGACCAGACCCTGACGGGTACGCTCGCGGGCGTAACGCTTCCGCCCGGTGTCTACTGTTTCCCCGCGGCGGCGACGTTGACGGGCACGTTGACACTCGATGGGCCCGCGGACGGGGTCTGGATTTTCAAAATCGGGACCGGCGGCACCGGCGCCCTTACTGGCACCAACTTCTCGGTGGTCATGGCGGGCGGCGCGGCGCAGGAAGGCCTGTGTCCAAACGTGTATTGGTGGGTCGCCCAGGCCGCGACGCTGACGACTTCGACCTTCCAGGGAACCATTCTCGCGGGTGCGGACATCACGGTTACCGGTGGAACCTTTAAGGGGGATGCCTTGGCGGGCGGGAACGGCGTGATCTCGACGCCGACAGGCGCGGTGACATTGACTAGCTCCACCGTCACCAGCTGCTCCGCATCGGGTGGCACCGTGGTTCACGCCAAACTCAAGTGCAACCAGGGCGTCGGCAACGGCCCCGAGGGCTGCGATCCGGGCAAATCGGATGTCCACTGGCCGTTCGACCGTTCGAACGATGAGAACGGCGGCGTGCCGGGCGACCCGGGCCGCAAAGGCGGCAGATAGTAATCCTGCATTCACGAAGTATGGAAAAGGACCCGCGAGGGTCCTTTTTCTTTTCAGCGGCCGCCGGCGCGCTTACTTCAGCAGATAGCCGAACAAATGCAGCGCCAGCATCCCGATCACGATCGTGATCAGGGTATTGCGCGTGCGCCAGGCGATGGCGCCGGCGAGGATGCCGGCGAGCAGGCGCGGGTTGTCCAGGCCGATGTGCACCGAGCCGTCGGTCAGCACGAGCGCGGGCACGAGAATCGCCGAGAACACCGCCGCCGGGACGTAGCGCAGCGCGCGCTGCAGCGGCGCGGGCACCGGCCAGCGCGCGAACAGCAGGATGAAGGAGGCGCGCGGAATGAAACTGGTCAGCGCGAGGCCCGCGATCAGCAGCCAGAACGTCGTCATCGCGGTCGTTCCGGCGATTTGCGCCCGGCCTGGAGTGTTTCCACCAGCATGCCGGCGGCGATCCCCGCGGCGGCCGCCAGCAGCAGGCCCAGACGCAGCGGGAGGGGCCAGGCGAGCACGGCGGTGACGCCCGCGGCGCAGGCAGCGGCGGCGATGGCGCGGTCGCGGATGGTGGGCGCGACGATGCCGAGAAAGGTCAGGACGATGGTGAATTCCAGGTGCCAGTCGCCGGGAATGCGCGCGCCAAGCACGATGCCGGAGAAGGTGCCGATCTGCCAGGTGGTCCAGATGGCGGCGCAGCAGCCGAGGTAGTACCAGACTTTGTCCGCTGCCCCCAGAGGACGCTCGTAGCCGCGCAGCGCCATGGCATAGCCGTTGTCCGACAGCAAATAGGAGAGCAGCGGCCGCCAACGGGGGGCGGCCGCGGCCAAGTGCGACGTTATCGACAGGCTGTAGATGGAAAAACGCAGATTGATCACCAGTGCCGCGAGGATGGCGATTGCGACCGGGGAGCCCGAGGTGAGAAGCTGCAAGGCGGCCAGCTGCGAACTGCCGGCGTAGACCAGCACCGACATCAGCATCGCCAGGTAATTCGGCATGCCGGCCGCGACCATGGCCACGCCGCTGATGGCGCCGAAGGCCAGCACCCCGGGCAGTACCGGCAGGCAGGATTTGAACCCGGCGAGAAATTGAGGCTGCAGCTGCAAGGCGTGGCTTGATCTGGGAAAGGCGCTGGCGATATTCTAACGTGGCGGCGGCTTGTCTCTTGAAAATCCCGGACGCCGCCCGCACCTAAACAGACAATCACAACTATTTCCGGAGTATCCATGTCCGCCACCGCCACCAAGGAAACGCTGGGCTTCCAGGCCGAAGTCAAGCAGTTGCTGCATCTGATGATCCACTCCTTGTACAGCAACAAGGAGATTTTCCTGCGCGAATTGATTTCGAACGCTTCCGACGCCGCCGACAAGCTGCGTTTCGAGGCGCTGTCGGACGCCTCGCTCTACGGCGCCGACGCGGACCTGCGCATACGCGTGAGTTTCGACAAGGCGGCGCGCACCCTTACGGTGTCCGACAACGGCGTCGGCATGTCGCGCGACGAGGTCGTCGCCAACATCGGCACCATCGCCAAGTCGGGCACTCGCGAGTTTTTCCAGGCGCTCACCGGCGACCAGGCCAAGGACGCCCACCTGATCGGCCAGTTCGGCGTCGGCTTTTACTCCTCCTTCATCGTCGCCGACCGCGTGACCCTGGTGACGCGGCGCGCGGGCCTCGCCGCGGGCGAGGCGGTGCGCTGGGAATCCGACGGCGGCGGCGAGTACAGCCTGGAAGGGGTGGAGAAACCCGAGCGCGGCACCGAGGTGACGCTGCACCTGCGCGAGGGTGAGGACGAATTGCTCGACGATATGCGCCTGCGCGCGCTGATCCGCAAATATTCCGACCATATCGCGATCCCGATCCGCATGGAAAAGAGCGTCTGGGACGAGGACAAGAAAGAACAAAAGCTCACCGGCGAGGACGAAACGGTCAATCAGGCGAGCGCGCTGTGGGCGCGTCCCAAGGCCGAGATCAGCGAGGAGCAGTATCAGGAGTTCTACAAACACGTCGCGCACGATTTCGAGACGCCGCTCGCCTGGACGCATAACCGCGTCGAGGGCCGGCACGAGTACACCCAGCTGCTGTATCTGCCTGCGCACGCACCCTTCGACCTGTGGGACCGCCAGCATCGCCACGGCGTCAAGCTGTACGTGCGCCGGGTGTTCATCATGGATGACGCCGAGCAGCTGCTGCCGGCCTACCTGCGCTTCGTGCGCGGGGTGGTCGATACCAGCGACCTGCCGCTCAACGTGTCGCGCGAAATTCTGCAGCAAAGCAAGGACATCGAGGCGATCCGCTCCGGCTGCACCAAGCGCGTGCTGGCGCTGCTCGAAGACCTGGCGCAGAACCAGAAGGACAAATACGCGGGGTTCTGGAAGGAATTCGGCCTGGTGCTGAAGGAGGGTGTGGGCGAGGACCATGCCAACCGCGAAAAGATCGCCGCGCTGCTGCGCTTTGCGAGCACGCATAACGACAGCGAGGAACAGAGCGTGTCCCTCGCCGACTACGTGGCGCGTATGAAGCCGGACCAGGAAAAGATCTATTACGTCACTGCCGAATCCTTCCTCGCGGCGAAGAACAGCCCGCATCTGGAAGTGTTCCGCAAGAAGGGCATAGAAGTGCTGCTGCTGGCGGAACGCGTGGACGAATGGCTGGTGTCGAACCTGACTGAATTCGAAGGCAAGCCGCTGGCCTCGGTGGCGAGGGGCGACCTCGACCTGGGCAAGCTCGAGGACGAGGCGGAGAAAAAAGAGCAGGAAAAGCAGGCCGGCGAATACAAGGAGCTGACCGAAAAAATCAAGGGCGCGCTCACCGAGCAGGTCAAGGAAGTGCGCGTGACGCTACGCTTGACGTCGTCGCCCGCCTGCCTGGTGTCGGACCAGTACGACATGGGCGGCAATCTGGCGCGCATACTCAAGGCGGCGGGGCAGAAGGTGCCCGAGTCCAAGCCGATCATGGAGATCAACCCGGGTCATCCGCTGGTGCAGCGGCTTAAATACGAGGAAACCCATTTCGCCGACTGGAGCCAGGTGCTGTTCGACCAGGCTTTGCTCGCCGAAGGCGGGCAGCTGGAGGATCCGGCCGGATTCGTCAAGCGCCTGAACGAGCTGATGCTGGCGCTCTCGGGCAACGCCTCCAAGATCTGGACGCCGGGAAGCTAAGAGCCCATTTCATAATTAACTGTCATTCCGAGGCCGTTCCCCAAGAGGACTTTCCCGTCGAGCGGGATCGAGACCTTCTGGGCGAAGGCCGAGGAATCTGCTTCATGTTTGACTCAACAGCAGATTCCTCGCTGCGCTCGGAATGACAATTCTTGGCGCTGTAATTCTGAAATCGCAGTCCTGCTGTTACATCTGCTTCAGCATGGTCTCGGCGTCGGAGACCTCGAACTTGCCCGGGCCTTCGACGTTGAGCTGCTTGACCACGCCGTCGTCCACCAGCATCGAATAGCGGTTCGAGCGCACGCCCATATTGCGCGCAGTCAGATCGAGTTCCAGGCCGAGCGCCTTGGTCCAAAAGGCGCTGCCGTCGGCCAGCATGCGTACCTTGTTGCCGGCCTTTTGCGTGCGACCCCAGGCACCCATGACGAACGCATCATTGGTAGCCACGCACCAGATTTCGTCCACGCCCTTGGCCTTCAATTTGTCGTAGTTGGCGACATAGCTCGGCACGTGTTTTGCCGAGCAGGTGGGGGTGTAGGCGCCGGGCAGGGCAAAGATCGCGATTTTCTTGCCCTTGGTCGCTTCTGTAACGCTGATGTCTTTTGGATTCAAGGGACATCCGGCGGCTTCGTCGAATTCGGTGGCTTCGCTCAACTTGCCGTCGGGCAGACGGTCTCCGACTTTGATCATTGCGTGCTCCTGTCAGTGATGGCTGCGCCGCGGTGCTTTCTCCTGTCGGCGCAAAATGCGATTAGCTGCGGGTAATCGCCGGTAACTGCCGCGCGAAACACCGCAGCATGGAGGGGAAATGCTAGCACAATCGGCAGCCCCGATACCCGCGACGCTAACAAGTGTAATTTGAACCCCTCGGGCATTGCCGCTATAGTGCAAGCCATGCAATCCGCCGCCGAAGTCGCTGTCGACCGAAAACTGAGCCTCGTCGAGGTGCTGAATGATCTTGTCGGGGACGGTATCGTCGGGCGCGCCGAGGCGGACAAGCTGGTCGCGGACCGGCGCATGCAGCGCGCCGATCATCACCCGCTCGCGGTGATCGCCGACCAGAAATGGAAGTCCTTGCTGCCGCCGAACAAGCTGCTGCACCTCGAACTGCTCGCCGAGTGGCTGGCGGCCAAGGTGGGCCTCGGCTATTTTCACATCGACCCGCTGAAAATCAACTTCTCCGCGGTCACGGACATCATGTCCAACGCTTACGCGCAGCGCTTCAAGATCCTGCCGGTGGAGGTGAACACCAAGGAGGCTGTGATCGCCACTTGCGAACCCTACATCAGGGAATGGGAACGCGAGCTCAAGCCCATCCTGCGCCTGGATATCCGCCGCGTGATTGCCAATCCGCTCGATATCGCGCGCTACCAGGTCGAGTTTTACAACCTGGCGAAGTCGGTCAAGGGCGCGGCGGAGAAAGGCGACCAGCGCAGCAGCATCGGCAATTTCGAGCAGCTGGTGGAGATGGGCAACACCAACCGCCAATACGATGCCAACGACCAGCATATCGTGCACGTGGTCGACTGGCTGTGGCAGTACGCGTTCGACCAGCGCGCAAGCGATATCCACATGGAGCCGCGCCGCGACGTGGGCTATGTGCGCTTTCGCATAGATGGCGTGCTGCATCAGGTGTATCAGATTCCGGCGGCGGTGATGTCCGCGATGACCAGCCGCATCAAGATCCTCGGCCGCATGGACGTGGTGGAGAAGCGCCGGCCGCAGGACGGGCGCATCAAGACGCGCACCGCCGACGGGCAGGAAATCGAGCTGCGCCTGTCGACCCTGCCGACGGCTTTCGGTGAGAAACTGGTGATGCGGGTGTTCGACCCGGAGGTGCTGGTCAAGGATTTCGCCGAACTTGGTTTCTCCGACGAGGACCAGACGCGCTGGAGCCAGATGACCGCGGCGCCGCACGGCATCATCCTGGTCACCGGGCCCACCGGCTCGGGCAAGACCACCACGCTGTACTCGACGCTGAAGACCCTGGCCACCGAGGAGGTCAACGTCTGCACCATCGAAGACCCGATCGAAATGGTCGAGCCGGCATTCAACCAGATGCAGGTCACGCGCGGCATCGACCTCGGCTTTGCGGACGGCGTACGCGCACTGATGCGCCAGGACCCGGACATCATCATGGTGGGCGAGATCCGCGACCTCGAGACCGCGGATATGGCGATCCAGGCCGCGCTTACCGGCCACCTGGTGCTCTCGACCCTGCACACCAACGATTCGGTGGCGGCGATCACGCGGCTGCTGGACCTGGGCGTGCCCTCTTATCTGCTCAATTCCACCATCCTCGGCGTGATGGCGCAGCGCCTGGTGCGAACGCTGTGTCCGCATTGCAAGAAGAAAGTGCCATACGACGATTCCCGCGCCGACGATCTCACCTGGGAAGAATTCGTCGCGCCGTGGAAGGCGAAGCGCCCGGCGCACATTTATCGGTCGGCCGGTTGCCTCGAATGCCGCAATACAGGCTACATCGGGCGCATCGGCATCTACGAAATCCTGCTGATGTCGCCGGCGATGCGGCGTCTGATCGACGCCAAGGCGGAACTCGCGGCGATGCGCGAACTGGCCTACAAGGAAGGCATGAAGCCGCTGCGCATCAGCGCCGCCATGAAAGTGGCAGCCGGTCTCACCACCATCGAGGAAGCAATCAAGATCGCCCCACCGCCCCAGCGCGAGAAGGATTAGCCGGGAGCGATGGATTGCGCGACTTGACGGTGTTTCCGGCGATTCTGTGGACCTGCGGCGGCCGAACGGTGTTCACAATTGGGGCGCGCCAGTTTCCTCGTTCGGACGCGTCGGCCTGGTCATGATTCTTTTTGGAACTGGCGGTGCGGTCGGCGTCCGATTCGGCCTGCAGAACATCTTCAGCAATTTTGTTTCCGGTGCTATCCTGACCGTTTGGGCAATCGAGACGAAAATGCGCAAGCGGAACGTCGAAATTTCCTTCCCGCAGCGCGATCTGCTCCCGCGCAGCGGAACTTTGCATACGGCGATCGACCGCATGCCGGTGTGCTGACGCTCAAGAGGGTGTCCCAGCCATGAGCAAGACCGATTCCACCGACGCAGACAAGGCCATCGATCTGGATTTTACCGGCGTATTCAGGCTGGCCGATCTCAAGCCGGAACCGCCGCCGCCGCCGCCGCGGCGCATTCCGCCGGACATACTGATCGGCGTGAGGGATCTGGCGGAGGGCAACTATTTCGTCAACGTGACCCGGCCGCGTCCGGCGCGCACCGTCGATCCCAAGAAGACCACGATCCTGATCGTGGAAGACGACCTTCCTACGCTGAACATGCTCGATTTGCTGCTGTCGCGCGTGGCAGGTTACCAGACGCGCAGGGCGAGCGATGTGCAAAGCTTTGTCCAGGCCATGCAGAAGGCGCCGCGTGCGGATGCGGTAATACTCGATGTCGGCTTGCCCGGCAATGTGAGCGGGTTCAAGATTCTTGCGAAGATTCGTACCCATCCGGCAATCCGCGAACTTCCGGTGATCCTGTTCAGCGGCCACACGGCCCCAGAGTACCTGCTGCAAGGCCTCTCGCTCGGGGCCGACGCTTATCTGTCCAAGCCGGCGAAGTCTCAAGCCATTTTCGAGGCGTTGAAGATCGTACTTGGTGGCTGAGGCGGTCCGCCGGGTGGCTGCTGATCTGCCTGCTCAGGCGGCGCGTCTAGGTTTGCCACGGGGGGATTGATTCTCCTCCCGGTTTCGGCGTGCCGGAGGCTTGCGTGGCCGCCTGATGTACGGGTAATCTTGCGCCAGCCAAGCTACAAGCTAGCCACCCAAATCATTCCGACCATTCGCAACGGAGAGCAAGCCACATGCTGTTGACCCTGGTCATTTTTTATCTGTTGGTTACCATCGTCATCGGCCTGTGGGCCGCCAAGCGCGTCAAGAACACGGCCGATTTCGTGATCACCGGGCGCAAGCTGCCACTGGCGATGATCATTACGACGACATTTGCCACCTGGTTTGGCGCGGAGACGGTGCTGGGCATTCCGGCGCGATTCGTCGACGGCGGCCTCAATGCGCTGGTCGAGGACCCGTTCGGCGCGGGTCTGTGTCTGGTGCTGGTCGGCATGTTCTTCGCCGGAAAGCTCTACAAGTTCACCCTGCTGACGATCAGCGACTACTACCGCGAACGCTTCGGCCGCTCGGTCGAAATGGGCTGCTCGCTGATGATCATCCTGAGTTATCTCGGCTGGGTCTCGGCCCAGGTAACGGCGCTCGGCCTGGTTTTCAACGTCCTGTCATCCGGCGAAATCAGCGTTCCGCTCGGCATGATCCTCGGAACCCTGACGATTCTCGCTTACACGCTGTTCGGCGGCATGTGGTCGGTCGCGGTGACCGATTTCCTGCAGATGATTGTGCTCGTCGTCGGGCTGGTGCTGCTGGTTGTTTTCGCGGGCCACCTTGCCGGCGGCGCCGACAAGGTGCTGGCACTGGCCGACAGCAGAAACATGTTCCGCTTTCTGCCCGCGCCGAGTTTCAAGGAAATCATGTTCTTCGTCGCCTCGGGGATCACGATGATGTTGGGCTCGATCCCGCAGCAGGACATTTTTCAGCGCGTGATGTCGGCCAAGGACGTCAAGGCTGCGACGCGCGGGCCGGTGATCGGCGGATTGTGCTACATCGCCTTCGCCTTCCTGCCGATGTTCCTCGTGGCCAGCGCGATGATAATCATGCCGGAACAGACCGCCAGCCTGCTGAAAGACGACCCGCAGAAGGTGTTGCCGACGCTCGTGCTCGGGCATATGCCGTTTGCGATGCAAGTAATGTTCTTCGGCGCGCTGCTGTCGGCCATCATGTCCACCGCGTCGGCTACGCTGCTGGCGCCGTCGGTCACCTTCGTCGAGAACATCTGGCGCCCGTTCGTCCAGCGCCGGGCCGATCGGCAGGAACTCAAGGCGATGCGCGTGACCGTGCTGATCTTCAGCGTCTGCGTCTGCCTCTATGCGATCCTGTTGCGCGGCACCTCGATCTACGAACAGGTAGCCGGCGCGTACCAGGTGACCCTGGTCGGCGCGTTCGTGCCGCTGCTGGCGGGTCTTTACTGGAAGCGCGCAACGACGCAGGGCGCCGTGTTCTCGATCGTGCTCGGCGTTTTGACCTGGGTGTTGTTCCTGGCCACGCCCGCAGGGCAGGTCTTCCCCGGGCAACTGGCAGGCTTTCTGATGGCGATCACCGGCATGGTTGTCGGCTCACTGGGGCCACAGGCATTGAAGAACCTGCATGGCTCGCATCACCATGTCGTGGGGCTGCCGTCGACCTGAAGCCGCGCGCGGGTGCAGAGACTGTCCCTGAGATGTATACACGATGAATTCATCCCTTGATGCAGGCGGCTTCGGCCCCTGGAACCCGGGTATCGAATCCGTATTGCCGTCAGAGTTGTTGCCCTTGGTGACCTTGCTGCGGCCTGAGAATGTGTTCACCAGCGTGGATGAGGTCCTGGAATTGGCCGCGTTTACGGGGCTTCGTCCGCGGCAGCTGGTGCGGTTCCGCCCCGAACGGCTGGTGACGCATGAACTGTTGATTCGGGTGTCGGCGGATTTTCTGGTTCCGGATGGCTCAAGGTATGAGGACCTGGGCAACAATGCGCGGGCCATGGTGGCAAAAATATGGCAGGACCATGTGGCGCCGCAAATGCCGTCGATCACCGCGGCCTACACCGATCTTGAACATCGGGCCCATGATCGAGTCAGCGACATATTGCGTGCCACGCTGCTTGCCGATGACGTCGGCGCCGCGGATCGGGTTCGTCCGAGGAGTCTTCTCGAGCGCCTTGGCATAAGGTCTTCGCGCCCTGCCAAATCCGCGCCGACGGAAAGCCGTGAACAAAGAGAACTGCGGTGCATGGCGCATTGGCAGCGCATGGCCGAAGCCTCGACCGAGGATTTGCACCGCGCCTGCTGCCAGGCGCTGCACAAAATCGCCTCCGCCTTGTACGGGAGGCACGGTGCTTTGCGTGCGGATTCGGCTTTGCTGACTCGCCTCGCCACGGATCGGGTGCTGAACTATTACGGCAGCGACCTGATCGGATCCATGATCGAACCCTTGGTCGAACGGGGGCGCGAAATCGAAGGCTATCGGCGTTTGCCTGCGCAAGCAAATCCGGTGGTGATGAATACCAAGGGGGCTTCTGCATCGGGAAAAAGTACCCTGCGTCCGCTGCAGAGAGAGTTGGCCGCCCAGCTTGGCCTTGACTGGAACGATTTCGCCCTGATCAGTCCGGACATCTGGCGTAAGTACCTGCTCGATTATGATTCCCTGGGTCCTCACTACAAGTATGCCGGAACCCTGACCGGGGATGAAAATTCGATTATTGATCGCAAACTGGATCGCTACATGAGTGGCAAGGCCGACCGGGGCGGGATGTCGCATCTGGTCATCGATCGTTTCCGTTTCGACAGCTTCGACCCCGATGCCCAAAAACGCGACGGCAGCAAGCTGCTGACCCGATTCGGACGCGTGGTGTATATGTTTTTCGTCGTCACGCCGCCGGATGCAACCGTTGAACGGGCCTGGGGTCGTGGACTCAAGGTCGGGCGTTATAAGGCCGTGGATGATTTACTGGATCACAACGTCGAGGCTTTCGCCGGGATGCCCAAGCTGTTTTTTACCTGGGCCGAACGCATGGACATGGCGGCGCATTTCGAGTTTCTCGATAATAGTGTCGCTCAGGGCGAACTGCCGCGCACCATCGCCTACGGCTTCAGGGGCGAACTGAATATCCTCGATGTGAAGGGCATGTTGAATATCGACCGCTACCGGAAAATCGATGTCAATGCCCGTGATCCTGCCCAGGTTTATCCTCGCGGCCCGGCTTGGGAAGCGAGCCGCAATGCCGATTTTCTGCGCGAGTGCGCGCGCCGCATTCCGGTGATCAACTTTGTCGATAACTGCAGCGCGCGTATCTACGCGCAGTTGCAAAAGGGTCATCTGGAATGGGTGGACCCGGATCTGTTTGCCCAGGCCATCGAGGATCCTGAGACCCGAGCCGCATTTGCCTGCCTGGCTCCCGAAGCGGTGGAAGGCCGCTTTCATGGACATAAGAATGCCGTGCCTGTGGATACATTGGAACTGCACACCCTCGGACAATGGCGTGCCTAGCGGAAACCCGGGACAGCTCAGTTCGTCCCCGGTGTACTTGCTCAGGTAGCGTATCGCGCGCTCGATGCTCTCGATCGTGATCGGATACATGCGGGCTTCCATGATCTCGCAAATCACGGAAATCGACTGGCGGTAGGGCCAGAGCTGTTCCGGCTCGGGGTTGAGCCATATCAAGCAGACCTGGGAAACCAATGGTCCGCTAACCCCAGCTTCTTTGAGTTACTATAACGTCAATCCTTAAACCAAAATTCGTCGGTCATCGCCAACGGGTAGCGGCAACGGAGATCCAGGACAGGCAGCATAGGAGTTGAAGAGGTACGACCATGAACAAGCAGAACGAGCAAGCGATTATCGAGAAGATCAAGGGACTTCCGCCCGAGCGGGTAGCGGAAGTGGAGGATTTCGTTGATTTCCTGCGCGCGCGAAACGATGATCAGCGGCTGACTCAAGCCGCGACGAAGGCCTCCGCACCCGCATTCAACAAGGTGTGGGATAACCCCGAAGATGCCGACTACGATCGGTTATAGGTGGCGGTAGCCAATGTCCGCCTACGGCTTCGGGGATATCGTGCTCGTCCCGTTCCCGTTCACCGATCAATCCGGCGCCAAGAAACGGCCTGCGGTCATTGTCAGTGGCACCGCCTACAACCAAGCGCGGCGCGACGTGGTAATCATGGCGGTTACCAGCCAGATCAAACCGTCAGGAGCCTTCGGGGAGGTGATCGTCCAGGACTGGCAGGCGGCAAACCTGCTCAAACCCTCCGCCATCAAACCGATCTTTGCCACCATCGAGCAGACGCTCATTCTCAAGCGCTTAGGTCAACTCTCCGCCCGCGACCAGCCCGCATTGCGCAATGCCATCGCCGGCATCATCGGTTGAAGCGCAATACCTGTGCTTCGGTATCGTGCTGGGCGCGGTAGGGAGGAGTAGCCGCTCCAGCGCAAAGAGGATGAGTCGGCGCGAACAGAACTAATGTAAGCTTGCCAAACGGCCAAAACACTGTGGCCAGTTCTCTATTGTCGTTTCTATTCCTGTTGCTCCCGCGAGTGGCTGATCCCAAGGGTGACAAATTGTATGAGTCCAACGAATAGTCCACCGGTAGCAAGGGCGGCAGACTCGGATACAGAAGAATCGGTCCTCGACTCTGTGCGTCTAGAGTTGTTGGCAGAGGCACAGCGCTCACCTGGTCTTTTGGCCGATCTCGCCAATCTAGAACGCTACATTGCCGAAACATATTCGGCGCGCTCGTTCATTGAGTTGCTGCAAAACGCGGACGACGCCAAAGCCAAGCGTTTCTTGATTGCTCAGGAGGGTGACTGGCTGTTCTGCGCGAACGATGGGCAGCCGTTTTCTCGCAACGATTTCTATTCCCTATGTCGTAGTGCGTTCTCTGACAAGAAGCGCGGACTATCCATCGGTTATCGGGGAATCGGATTCAAGTCCGTGGTCGGGATGGCGAGTGAGGTTCATCTGATTAGCGCGGCATTGGGTGCCACTTTTTCGCGTCAACTTACCCGCGAGAGCTTGGGAATTGATGTTCCGACGCCACTTGTGCGTATCCCGCATCCTTTGGCTCTTCCATCGGGCACACGGCTTGATAATGAGCTCGCAGCGATCCGCGCCGCCGGCTTCGCGACAATATTTGTCTTTGGCGGAATTGATCGGGCAAGAATCGAGGAAGAGTTCGCCTTGTTTGATGCGGACTATCTGCTTTTTCTTCGAAACATTACTGAAGCCACGCTATCGGGCGCCAAGGAGAGCCGCTATTCGTGCTCCCGCGACGCATTGCAAGACCATTGTCGTCGCGTCCATATCGGTTCCGACGACCGTAAGGCAGACTGGCAAATACATTCATTTGAGCGCTGCGACATCGCTTTTTCGCTGGCGGATGGCAGGCCTGTGCCGTTGAATTCTTCCGCGGCCTTGGTGCATGCCTTCTTGCCGACCTTGGAGCAGACAGGGCTTGGTATTCGTCTCAATGCCGATTTCAGCACCGACCCCTCACGAACGCGCATTGTTTTTGACGACTGCACCAATGAGTGTATTGCCAGCGCAGCCGAGGCGGTAGCCAAGCTGTTCAGCGACGCCTCTCTGAAGACCCCGATGGACAGTGATGTCATGGCGTGTCTGGCGCCGACCTTCGATCTGGCTACCCTGGCGTTTCAGAAACGGACGATGCGCACTGAATTGGTCGGGCGCATAAGGGATCGGCTTCCGACACTGAGGGAGCACCTTCTCGTTCCTCCACCTTGGTTGAGTGGTAGCGATGCTACAAAGGCGGCGAAGGCGGTAGGCAAGTCAATGGTTCAGTCCACAAATCCCCGAGACGACGGCGTGCAGACGTTTCTCCGCTACCTGAGTGTTCCGCCTTTGTCTATGGACACTGTGCTAATCGCAGCGCACAGCGAAACGCTCTCCGAGAAGGGCTGTGCCGAAACCGCCGCTTTTTCCATTCGCAGCGCTGTCGCTGGGGGCAACGCCAAGAGCGCTGCCGAGGCACCCATCTGGGCGAGTACTGGAGGGCCACAAAGCCTCGATGCGTTGGCAAAAGGCGGGAAAGCATTGTCCGACAGCTTTATAGGGCAACTTGCCACTGCCGGCGTAACCGTCAACGAACTTGCGCGGTTCGTCCGCCTATCGGTAGGGGATGCCGTAAACACGCTGCTTCCGCGCATGGCAAGTGAAACCGCCGGTGCTGCTGCATCCGGCATCGAACCGGTAGTGCTAGCCTCTCATGTCCCGACCGCCACAAGTCCAATGGCAGGGTATGACCCATTGCTCGCGGACGGGACACAATCGCCGGTCGCACCTTTTCAGCAGTCACCGGAGCTTGAAACCCGATTCTCACCCGCGTGGAGAGGAGCAGAACAGTATGTCGCACAGATTCTCCAACACCATGGTTACACAGTCGAGGACCGCAGCCGCCAAAACCTTGGCTATGATCTCTATGTCGAAAAGGATGGGCGTAAGCATTACATAGAGGTGAAGCTGTTGGACTACACCGGCCAGCCCTTTGTCATTACCCCGAACGAGGAAGCCGTGGCGCGTGAATGCGGCGAGACTTATGCCTTGGCGCTGACGTTACGGGGCAAATATGGCATCCACATCCAGTTTATTCGTGATCCGACCGCGCGGTTAAAGTTTGTACGGCAATGTCGCCAGTGGGTTTGGGAATGCTCGGAGTACACCTTCAATCCCAACTTTGTATCTACTGCGGAGAAATGATTGGAAAATATGGAACAAAATTCAGGTATTGAGCTTACGTTCGATCTTGTCGAAAGTGCTGTCATGAAGAGTAAGGATAATGCCTTCATTTTCTATTTGGATATCGCAAACAAGCTACCCAAACAGGTTAACGTCAAGTCGCCACTTGCAACCTATATAACGGTTCAAGGAGAAGAAATAGAACAGGATTTCTGGCTAAGTGGCCTAGTGAACGGATATGGTGGGACGACTATTCGTTCAGGTGCGTTCAAGAAAATGGGTATTGTGATTGATAAACAAAAACTTCGAAAAATATCGTCAGATGATCGATTGTACGTGACCATAGAATTACCGAAATTGGCACAACGCTTTAATTTCGGGTTTGTTTGTTCAGATGAGGCTGAAAAACGGTTTTCGTTATATGAGTCGGATCAGGAAGCGGTTGAATCAGAAAGCCCAAAGGGCGCGTCCGTGTCTGCGGCGATTGAACCAGATGTGGTTGATCAAACTAATAGCGGGCCTGCGCCAAGTAAGCAGGAAATTACGGATATCATTGAGCGGCTTGAACTGCTCGAGGAAAAATTTGGTATCGCAATATCAGGACTTTATGCAACCAGCTATTACCAGTCGAATGGGACACCCCCCTATCACGAAGTCAGAATCAATTTTGACGTAACCAGTTTGAGTGGTGGGGCATTCGAGCGGAGTTTCCCTATTAGGGCGAGCGCTTACAATGCAGTAGGACAGTTGCTGGACACTTCATCAGCATATATTGATAACGAAAAGTTCATTGGGTTTAGCCCTATGTCAATCCTGTCTCATCTTGATCAGGAGCCAACGAAAATTCGCCTTTTTCCGGCAGCCTAAGTCTGAAGGAAGGTAAGGTGCGGTACTTCTTTGGTATCTACGGCTATGAGATAACACGTGCTATACAAGTGGGTCCCTTTCTGCTTTACCCCCGCGCATCATCCTCCACCGAGGCACAGACTCTTGCAGCTGACGGCCAGCGATTCAATCTCACGGCGATAGGAGAGATAATTGGGACGTATGACCCACAAGCGCTGTTTGATCTCTCTGGCGCATTCACTTTCTGTCAGCAGCAGTGGGTAGAGGTCACGCGACCGGTCGAGAAGCCTGGCGATACAACGCCAGACCAGATGTTAGGCGAAATAGCACCGCAACTTGATCTGCCTCACGAACGGCCGACCGTCGGGCCATTACTTATGAGAGATTCGTTTAGCGAGAACTCACGGCGCGATTTCCTGGATATCTGTTTGCGTAAGCTTTCGGATTCTGCATTTGAGGCCATGACGGGGTTTCGTGGGGCGTTTTTTCGGAGTGTAGAGTCGTGGCGTCTTCCCAGACCGTTCCTAGATGTTACGTACTACATGGATTTTTCTGCGCTTGAGATTCTCGCCCGCACATCCGCATCAGACTTTTCATCGAGGTCAATTGCGGAGATGGCCGCGCCCTTTCTTCAGAAGCACGGCTTTGATATACAGCAGGACAATCTGCGATCACGCGAACGAGGGGTACAGACTTATGCGCACCTCAGAAACGCCCTTTTTCACAAGGGCACATTTGTGAAAACATTTCCCGAGAATGGAGAAATGATCACATTGAATTTGTCGATTTATGAGAGCTATCTCCGACGACTTGTCCCGGACGTACTTCTCAGAGTCTTGGGCTACGACGATGATCACATCAATTGGAGCCGATGGCTTGATCGCCAGCCATTTCAATAGTGGACCAAGCAGGGTCAGCATCAATTGATTTTCTTGAGGTGGGAAGGGAAAAGGTGCAACCCCTTTCTTGGCCTCTTCTGCCTCCCCCAAGACAACTCCTAATCTACTTGCTCAAATAGCGCATCGCGCGCTCCAGGCCCTCGATGGTGATCGGGTACATGCGCGCTTCCATGATCTCGCGGATGACTGAGATCGATTGGCGGTAGGGCCAGAGCTGTTCCGGCTCCGGATTGAGCCAGATCGCTTTCGGATAGACGTCGAGCATGCGCCGCAGCCATACCGCCCCGGCCTCGTCGTTGGAATATTCGATCGAGCCGCCCGGCTGCAGGATTTCGTAGGGGCTCATGGTGGCGTCGCCGACAAAGATCAGTTTGTAGTCGTGCCCGTACTTGTGCATGATGTCCACGGTCGGCG
>Ga0307375_10000829_pt1 | contig 36000 bp, 34 predicted proteins | sample TR1MG_FD_202531 | JGI IMG/M metagenome (GOLD analysis project Ga0307375, IMG submission 202531) | Soil microbial communities from Risofladan, Vaasa, Finland - TR-1 | ecosystem: Environmental > Terrestrial > Soil > Coastal area > Acid sulfate soil | place: Finland: Risofladan, Vaasa | collected... | reverse complement strand
TAGCCCTCGAACTACGTGGGCACCTCGAGGGCGAGGCGCCCGCGCCGCTGGCGGTCATCGAGCGGGTGCTGGCCCAAGCGCTCGAGGCTGACCCGTCGGGCGCCCTGGCGCTCTACGGCGCCGCGATGGTCGTGAGCCCGCGCCTGCTGGTCACGGTGCGCGACGCGCGCGCCGTGGACCCCGATGATCAGGGGTTCCAGGCGCTGCTCGATGAGGTGGCCTCGACGACGGTCGCCGAGATTCACCTGATGGCGAGCCTCAACGGGTCCTTCGAGGCGGGTGAGGATCCCCGGTGGCGGGCCGCGGCGCGGGCCCTGGTGGATCTGGCCGACGCGTCGGGTAACGCAGAGAGTTTCGTCTGGTCCCGGTAAAGTTGCAGTCCCCCGTATAACTACGGGTGGCAGATCCCCCACGCGGGGCAGAGGGAGCAGTATGGCAAAAGATCGCGTTGACCGGGATGATGAGGACCTCGTCCGGCTCTACCTCTCCGACATCGGTCAGTACACCCTGTTGACCAAGGACGACGAAGTCCACCTGGCCCAGACCATCGAAGAGGGTCGTGAGGCGAAGGCCGAGCTCGAGGCGGCCGAGAACGACAAGAAGATCAAGATCACCCCGGCGCGGCGCCAGGCTCTGAAGCGCACCGCGCACCGCGGCGACCAGGCCGAGCGTGACTTCGTCCAGTCCAACCTTCGCCTGGTCGTGTCGATCGCGAAGAAGTACCAGGCTTCGGGTCTTCCGCTGCTCGACTTGATCCAAGAAGGGAATCTCGGCCTGATGCACGCGGTCGAGAAGTTCGACTGGCGCAAGGGCTTCAAGTTCTCCACCTACGCCACCTGGTGGATCCGCCAGGCCATCACCCGCGGCATCGCGAACACCGGTCGCACCATCCGGCTCCCGGTGCACGCTGGCGACACCCTCGCGCGAGTCCAGAAGGCCCAGTCGCGTCTCGAACTCAAGTTCGGGCGGCCCCCGACCATCAAGGAGCTCTGTGACGAGTGTGAGATGCCCGAGGACAAGTTGATCGAGGCCCTGCGCTTTCGCTCCGAGCCGATCTCTCTCTCTGAGCCGTTGCGCGAAGATGGCGACGCCGAGTTGGGCGACGTCGTCGAGGATCGCTCCGCGGAGTCGCCCTTTGACGTGGCGGCGGTGAAGATGATGCCCGCCGCCATCGAGAAGCTGCTCCAGCCGCTCGACGAGCGCGAGCAGAAGATCCTGCGGATGCGATTCGGACTCGACGGCGCCGGCGAGATCCGCACCCTCGAGGACGTGGGCGCCGAGATGAACCTGACGCGCGAGCGAATCCGCCAGATCGAGGCCCGCGCCATGAGCAAGTTGCGGCACCCGTCGTCCGACACGGGTGCGCGCGATCTGTTGACGCTGTAGCTGTACCCGGCCAATGACCGGTCGCCACTAGTGGCGGCGGATCCTCGACTGGCCGAGCAGGGCGGCCACGCCGATAATCACCGCGCTGATCAAGAACGGCGTATGTGACTTGGCTCGGTCGTGGGCCCGCACGGGGTGGCTGAAGGTCAGGATCGGCCACTCGTTGTCGTGGGCCATCCGGGCGAGTGCGCGGTCGGGGTTCACCGCGAACGCGTGGCCCACGGCCTGGAGCATCGGCACGTCGGTCTCGGAGTCGGAGTACGCGTAGGACGCGGCCAGGTCAATGCCACGCGCCAGGGCGAGCTCGCGGATCGCCACCGCCTTGTTGTCGCCCTGGGCGAAGAACTCCATCTCGCCCGTGAACTTGCCCTCCTCGTCGATCTTGGCCCGTGAGCCGATAGCGCCGGTGATGCCGAGCAGCTCGGCGAAGGGCTCGACGATCTCGGAGGGCGACATCGAGACGAGCCAGACCTCGTCACCCTGGAGCAGGTGGTGATCGATCAACTCGAGCGCCTCTTCGTAGATGAGGGGCTCGATCACGTTGTTGATCGTCTCGGCGACCAACGCGCGCACCTCCTCGCGGTCCCAACCCTTGGTCACCTTCAGCACGGCCTCGCGGAACTTGGTGAGTTTCTGCTCATCGGCACCAAAGCGGATGAAGAGCAGTTGGCTTAGTACGGCCCACACCAGGGTTCGTCGGTGCAAGAGCCCGCGCGCGTGGAACTCGGGACCCAGCGCGACCAGCGACGACTTCGCAATGACGGTCTTATCGAGGTCGAAGAAGGCGGCGCGCACGTGGCAATGCTAGGTCCGTTCGATTTGCGAACGATGGCGGTTCAGCCGATGAAGGCGTCCGAGCACTCCTGGGTCGAACCGGCGCGCGCCATCAAGATGACGTGGTCGTGCTCGAGGAAGTGCATCGTAGGTGTCGGGTTGAGGGGCTGCTCGCTGCGTACCACCGCCACCACCCGAACCGAGTCGGGCAGGCGCAGTTCGTCGAGTGTGAGGTTGCGCGCCACCGCGGGCGAGCTCGCCGCCAGGGTCACTTCGATGAGTTTCATCTTGCCGTGTACGAGGTCCATGAGGTTGATGATCGACCCGACCTCGACGGCCTCATCCACCAGCGAGGTGATCAGTGCCGGTGTGGACACCGAGACGTCCACGCCCCAGGTGTTGTTGAACAGCCATTCGTTGCGTGAGTTGTTGATGCGCGCGATCACGCGCGGCACGCCGAACTCTTGCTTGGAAAGCCAGCTCACGACGAGATTGTCCTCGTCGTCGCCGGTGACGGCGATGACGACGTCGGCACTGCGAAGGTCCGCGGTCACGAGACAGGCGTACTCGCACGCGTCGGCGGCCATCACGTTCACCCCGGGCAGGTTGGCCTTCAATCGCTCGGCGTGCTCGCTGACCTGCTCGAGCAGGGTGACCTCGTGGTGGCGGTCGATGAGATCCAGCGCGATCGCGGTGCCCACCGATCCACCTCCGGCGATGACGACTCTCATTGGGCCCCTTCGAGCAGCGCGTTCAGTTCGTTGAGGCCCTGGGGAGTGACCAGGAACTCCAAAACGTCGTCCTCCTGGGCGAAGAGCTCGTCGATGTCGACGCGCCCCTGGCTGCCGCGGATGAGCCCGACGACGCGAATCTCGGTGCTGACGTTGAACTGACGCAGCGGCCGTCCGGCGAACTTGTCCGGCAGGATCCGCTCGACCAGGTGCAACATGCCCGCGCCGTCGGTCCACTCGATCGATTGGTCCGAGGGCAGCAGCCACCGTTTGACCTGCTGGGTTGTCCAAAGTGAGGTGGCGACGGTCGGGATGCCCAACTTCATGTAGATCTCAGCGCGTTGGGGGTCGTAGATTCGCGCTACCACGTTGGTGATGTTGTAGGTGTCGCGCGCGATGCGCGCACACAGAATATTGGTGTTGTCGCCGCTGGTCACCGCGGCGAGCGCGTCGGCCCGGCTGGCCTCGGCCTTGGCGAGGATGTCGCGGTCGAAACCCGATCCGAGCAGGGTTTTGCCGGCGAAGTGGGTGAGTCGGCGGAACGAGTCGCGGTTCTTGTCGACGATGACCACGGAGTGTCCGTCGTCGGTCAACTGCATGGCGAGCTCGGAACCAACTCGGCCACAGCCGATCACGACGATATGCACGCAGTCATCAGAGCACATTTGCTCTCAGACACGCAACTACGGACCTTCGGGCTCGGGGCCATCGTTTCCCCACACGGTGCGCCGGGGGTGCATCGCTTAATGTGAGAGCCGTGTCTGACGCGGATCGACAAATCGAGAGTAATACCAAGGTGCTCACGTCGCACGCGAACGTGTCGACCGTCTATCCCGAGTCCGTCGGTTACCGCCTGAAGCGGATCTTCCTCGGGCGCCCCTTCGTCAGTGAGCAACTGGCGGGCGAGCGGATCTCCAAGCCCGTCGCCCTGGGCGTGCTGGCGCCCGACTGCATCTCGTCATCGGCGTACGGCGCCGAGCAGATCCTCACCCAGCTCACCCCCTTCATCGGGCTCGCCGCGTTCTCTTTGCTCGTGCCGATCATGTTCGTCATCATCGGGGTTCTGGCGCTGGTGACCCTTTCCTACCTCGACGTCATTGGCACCTACGGCATCCTGGGCGGTTCGTACCTCGTCGTGCGCGACAACTTCGGGGCGCGCACCGCGTCGATCACCGCCGTGGCGCTGCTCATCGACTACGTCGTGACCGTCGCGGTCCAGTGCAGCGCCGGCACCGCGGTGATGACCAGTGCCGTGCCCTCCCTGTTGCCCTACACGGTGCAGATCACGGTGGCTATCGTGCTGCTGCTCATCTACGGCAATCTGCGCGGCATCAAGGAGGCGGGCAAGCTCTTCGCCTTCCCGACCTACTTCTTCATCTCCACGATGTCGTTGACGATCGTGGTCGGGATCTTCAAGTACCTCTCGGGCTCCCTGCACCACATCGCCCAGCCCGCGACGAGCCTGCTGGTGGACGGACGCCTCGGTACCGGCGGCCACGGATTCTTGATGGGGGTTGCCTTCTTGACCTTCCTACGCGCCTACGCCAACGGAGGATCGTCGCTCACCGGCCTGGAGGCCATCTCGGACAGCGTGTCGAGTTTTCGAAAGGGTGAGTCGCGCAACGCCCAGATCGTCATGATCGTCATGTCCTCGACTCTGGCGTTCCTGCTCGTCGGCACTACCTTGTTGGCGCGCTGGACCCACGCCCTGCCCTACGCTGCGGGCTCGCCCACCGTGGTCTCCCAGGAAGTGCTCGCCGTCTTCGGCGCCCACGGCTTCGGCCACCTCGTGTACTACCTGGTCGAGTTCGCGACGATGCTGATCCTGTTCACCGGGGGTAACACCAGCTTCAACGGCTTCCCGTTGCTCGCGAACTTCGTCGCCAAGGACCAGTTTCTGCCGCGCCAGTTGACCAAGCGCGGACACCGCCTCGCCTTCTCCAACGGGATCCTGGCGCTCGGATCGATGTCGCTAATTCTCGTGCTGGTCTTTCGTGCACGGGTGAACGGGCTGATCGCCCTCTACGCCATCGGGGTGTTCACCGCCTTCACCATGGCGGGCGCGGGGATGGCCCGACGCCACTGGCGCCGCCGCGAGGCGCACTGGCGCCGGGGCTTCGCCGTGAACCTCCTCTCGTGTGTCGTCACGCTCATCATCGCGCTCATCTTCGCGATCGTGAAGTTCGCCGAGGGGGCTTGGATCGTGGTGACCCTGGGGCCGCTCATGGTCGTAGGACTTCGCCGCATGAACCGCCAGTACACGCGCGAAGCGGAGGCCTTCGAGGCCAGCCGGACGGGCGCGGCGCGCCAGTTCAAGTTGAACCGGGTCGTGATCTTCATCGACAGCTACGACCTGGCGACCGAGCGCGCACTCCAGTACTGCAACACGCTCAATGCTTATTCCATTCGCGCGGTGCACTTCGACATCGACCCGCGCGTGACCCATAATCTCGAAGAGATCTGGGGTGCAGCGAACACCGCATCGGCCGGCATCGGTCTAGAGGTCGTGGAGTGTGAGGACCGACGCGTCGACCGCGCGGCTCTCGAGCTGGTCGCTGACGTCGTGCGCGACCCCGACGTCTTTTGCATGGTGATCCTGCCGCGCCGGGGTTTCTCCTCGCGCCTGCAGCGGCTGCTGCACGATCGCACCGCCGACTCGATCGCCGGGGCGATCATGCACGTCCCGCGCACCGCGGCGACGATCATCCCGTATCGCATGGGCCGCTCGCGTCAGATTGAGGGTGATCACCTCGAAGAGCCCATGAGCGACGAAGTCGTGCGCGGCGGGCTGCGTGAGGACGCGCACATGTCCGCAGACCTGAAGCTCGCCGAGCGATCGGTCAACGCTGCGCCCATCGGGGGGCTCAAGGAGCGCCAGCTCGTCCAGATCGCGGGACGGGTGCGGGCGATGACCATCAACCACGAGAGCGGTCAGCACGAGTTGCGTTGCGTCATCGCGGACAACACCGGCTCGATCGCACTGGTCTTCCAGGGGCGCGACAACGTGCCCGGGGTGGAGCGCGGCACCCGACTGCTGGTGCGCGGCACGGTCACCTCGCTGCGCCGCGACGCGGTGATCCTCAACCCGCAGTACGAGATCGTGGCCGCGCCGTCGGGCGAGGAGTAGGCGCCCGCCACCTGATAATCGCCGGTTGGAGCCTCGAAATTGGGCGGTGCCGAGGTCGTACCGCGGGCCCATGCGCATGGCGGGCAGGCAGACGTGTCTATCTTGTAGAGCGATAGATACGTGGCAGTGGCGCCACTTCGATAGGTCGTGAGAGGTGGTGAGCATGGCGCGGGCCCTCGTCATTGTTGAGTCAGTCGCAAAGGCGACTCGTATTCAGGGCATGCTCGGACCCGACTACATCGTCAAGCCCTCGGTGGGCCATATTCGCGACCTGCCCCAGAGCGCGGCGGACATCCCTGCCTCGGTCAAGGGTGAGAAGTGGGCGCGCCTGGGTATCAACGTCGAGGACCACTTCAAGCCGGTCTACGTCATTTCGAGTGATCGCAAGAAGGTCGTCAGCGAGTTGAAGGCCGCCTTGAAAGAGGTGCACGAGCTCTATCTCGCCACCGACGAGGACCGCGAGGGCGAGGCGATCGCGTGGCACCTCCAGGAAGTGCTGAACCCCAAGGTTCCCGTCAAGCGCATGGTGTTCCACGAGATCACCCCGAGTGCGATCGCCAAGGCGGTCGAGCAGACCCGGGACCTGGACCTGCGCCTGGTCGACGCCCAGGAGGGGCGCCGCTTTCTCGACCGGCTCGTGGGCTACGAGGTCTCGCCGGTGCTGTGGCGCGCGGTCGACAAGGCGCGCTCGGCCGGACGCGTCCAGTCCGTGGCGATTCGCCTGGTGTGCGAGCGCGAACGTGAGCGTATGGCCTTCACCTCGGCGACCTGGTTCGACGTGGTCGCGACCCTGCGCGCCACCAGCGCCACTTTCGAGGCGACCCTGGAGACCCTCGACGGTACCCAGCTGGCCACGGGCAAACACTTCGACGCTTCGGGGCGGCTCGACGCCGCGGCGAACGTGCGCGCGCTTAGTACCGAGGCCGCCGAGGCGTTGGCCGGGGCGCTCGCGGGCGCGCAGGTTCGTATCGTCTCGGTGAACTCCACGCCGCGAACCCAGCGGCCGCAGGCTCCATTCATGACCTCATCGCTGCAGATCGAGGCGAGCCGGAAGCTGCGCTTTGACCCCGAGCGCACGATGCGCGCGGCCCAGCGCCTGTACGAGCAGGGCTGGATCACCTACATGCGCACCGACTCGACCACCCTCTCGGACGAGGCGATCTCTGCGGCACGGGTGATGGCGGCGTCGATGTTCGGCGACGACTACGTGGCGGACGCCCCGCGTCGCTACGACCGCAAAGTGAAGAACGCCCAGGAAGCTCACGAGGCGATCCGGCCCGCCGGAGAGAGCTTTCGCTCACTCGACGAGGCCCAGTCCCAGCTGGGCGGTGACGAATTGGCCGTCTACGACCTGATCTGGAAGCGCACCATTGCCTCCCAGATGGTCGACGCCCGCCTGACCCAGGACAAGGTGCGTCTCGCGACCTCGCTCGGGGGCATCCCCGGCTACGGCGGCGAGGTCGACGTTGTGCTTAGCGCGACGGGGCTGCGTATCGAGTTCCCCGGCTTTCGAAGGGCCTACGTCGAGGGAACCGACGATCCCGAGGCCGAGCTCGCCGACCAGGAGCGCATCTTGCCCCCGCTGGTCGAAGGCAACCTGGTGCCGGTCGAGAGCGCACTCGCCAAGGGCCACGACACCCAACCCCCGGACCGCTACTCCGAGGCCACGCTGATCAAGAAACTCGAGGACCTGGGCATCGGGCGTCCGTCGACCTACGCGTCGGTCATGAAGACGATCGACCGACGCGGCTACGTATGGAAGAAGGGCAAGTCGTTGGTGCCGGCGTTTCGGGCCTTCGCGGTGGTGAATCTGCTGTGCACGTACTTTGCCGACCTCGTCGACTATCAGTTCACAGCGGCGATGGAGGACCAACTCGACCAGATCGCCCAGGGCCGCCAGGACCTGGAGCCGTGGTTGCGCAAGTTCTACTTCGGCGACCCCGACGCACACACCGAGCTGGCTCGCTTGGGCCTGGAGAAGATGACCCACGAGCCTCACGAGTTCGACTTCGCGGCCATCAACTCGCTGGTGCTGGGTACTGCGCCCGACGGCCAGAGCGTGTCGGTGCGCTCGGGGCGCTACGGCCCCTACCTGGTGCACGGCGAAGACCGGGTCTCGATCCCCGAGGCGACTGAGCCTGATTCGCTGACCGTGTCGCGTGCGCTCGAGCTGCTCGCGGCGCCGAGCAACGACCGCGAACTCGGTCGCGACGACGCCACGGATCAGACCATCCTCTTGAAGGCTGGGCGCTACGGCCCCTACGTGCAACTGGGTGAGATGAACGATCCCAAGGACAAGCCGCGCACGGCGTCGCTGTTCTCGTCGATGTCGCCCGAGACCATCACACTCGAACAGGCACGCCTGTTGCTCTCGCTGCCGCGCGAAGTGGGCCGCCATCCCGACGACGGCGAACCGATACTGGCCCAGAATGGCCGTTACGGCCCCTATCTCACCTGGGGCAAGGAGACCCGCTCGCTCGAGAGCGAGGAGCAGATCTTCACGATCGACCTGCCCAACGCCCTCGCGCTGCTGGCCCAGCCCAAACAGCGCGGTCGTCGCGCCGCTGCGGGACCGCTGCGCGAGTTGGGCGAGGACCCGGTCACCCACCGACCCGTCGTGGTCAAGACCGGGCGCTTCGGTCTCTACGTGACCGACGGCGAGTCGAATGCCACGTTGCGCCTGGGCGACACGCCCGAGACCATCTCGTTGGATCGAGCGTGCGAACTGCTCGCTGAGCGTCGTAACGCCGAGCCATCGACGCGGGTGCGCAAGGCGCCGTCCAAGTCCGTGAAGAAGACGACCGCGAAGAAGACGACCGCGAAGAAGACGACCGCGAAGAAGAGCACGGCGAAGAAGACCACGGCGAAGAAGACCACGGCGACCAGGGCCACCGGAGCCGCCAAGCGGGCGGCACTGGCCAAGGGGTCCGAGGCGAACGCCGCACTCGCGGCCCAGGCGCGGCGCCCGGACGGCGAGTAGTGCGCGGGCTCCTGATCGCTTTCGAAGGCGTGGACGGATGCGGCAAGAGTACCCAGGCTCGTCGCGCCGCACTCGCGCGAGGAGCGCACTTCACCTTCGAACCGGGCGACACGCCCCTGGGCGTCGAACTTCGGCGCTGGCTGCTTGACGCGGCGACGCCGATGGAGCCCACGACCGAGGCCCTGCTCATGCTGGCCGATCGTTCGCACCACGTGCGCCACGTGATCGAACCACGGTTGGCCCAAGGGACCAGCGTGTTCACCGACCGGTTCGCCCCCTCGACGCTCGCCTACCAGGGTTACGGACGTGGCGTGGACCTGCACGCCCTGCACGCCGCCACCGACCTCGCGATCGGTGACTGCCGGCCCGCACTGACCGTGCTCATCGACGTCCCGCTCGAGGTCGCCAACGAGCGCCGCGCGCGCGATCACCATGATCGCTTCGAGTCTGCGGACCTCGCCTTTCACGAACGGGTGCGCGAGGGCTACCTCGACATGGCCCGTCGTGATCGCGCGCACTGGTTCGTGGTGGACGGATCGGGCGACGAGGATGAGGTGGCCGCGCGCATTGAACGCAGACTCGACGAGCTCGCTTGGCCCCATGCCTGACGTATTCACCGCGCTGGCCGGCCAGGGGAGCCTGGTTGACGCCCTCGGCCAGTTCGCCCGGCATCCGGTGCACGCGTACCTGTTCACCGGAGTGCGACGGGCTCAGGCGCACGACGCGGTGCTCGCGATGGCCGCGGCGCTGCAGTGCGACCAGTTCGGTTGCGGGGAGTGCGAGACGTGCCGGCGGGTGTCGGCCGGCAACGATCCCGACGTATACGTAGCTGAGCGCTCGGGCGTGTCGTGGCGCATCGACGAACTGCGCGAGGCCGAGCGAGTGAGTCGGCGTCGCCCGCTCGCGGGCGCGTATCAGATCGTGGTGATCGAGGACGTGGAGCTCACGATGACGGGTTCGTCGCCGTCGGGATCAGCGTTGCTCAAGTCGCTCGAGGAGCCGCCGGCGCGTACGGTATTCCTGCTCAGCGCCGAAGAGCTGCCCGACGCCCTCGACACCGTCGTCTCTCGCTGTGTCACGATCCGCCTGAAGCCGCTCGGCGAGCAGGACATCATCGAGGTGCTCACGCGCGAGGGAGCCGATCACGCCGGCGCCGAGGTAGCGGCGCGCGCTTCCCAGGGGGACCTGCGCCGCGCGCGCGTGCTGGTGCGTGATCACGCGCTGGCCGCTCGTCTCGACCAGTGGCGCTCGGTGCCCGACGATCTCGCCGGGACGCCATCGTCGGCGTCCCAGGTGGTCGCCGCGATCCAGCGCTCGCTCGACGAGGCAATGGCGCCCCTGGTCTTGATGCAGGAGGAGGAGCTGAGTCGGCGCGCGAACGAGGCGCGCGAACTGGGTCAGCGATCGGTCGCCAACCGCCGGGAGGTGGAAGCCCAGTTCAAGCGCGAGCTGCGACGCTTCCGACTCGACGAGCTGCGCTTCGGGCTGTCCGCCCTGACGGGCGTCTATCGCGACCGGATGGTCGACGCGCTGGGCGAGGCCCGCGAGGGGTCGGCGCGTGACGAGCAGCGAATCCGTGTCGCGCTGGGTGCGATCGACGCGCTGGGCGAGGCCACGCGTCGCTTGTCGTCCAACGTCGACGAGACCCTCTTGCTGCACGATCTCATGTTTTCGCTGATGGTCCTGTAGCGCGCCGATTGGAGATCAGCGTTGCATCGGGTAGTCTGTCTCCTTGCGCCTGGGTAGCTCAGTCGGTAGAGCAACGCATTCGTAATGCGTAGGTCAGGAGTTCGAATCTCCTCCCAGGCTCCACAGGCTTGTGATCACACCTGATGCTGAACAGTTCCGCATCAGGTGATGGTTGACAGAACAACACCTAATCCTTTACGGGCTCCACTCGGCCGTAGCGCTAGGCGTAGGTCTGGCCGTTCATCTTGGTGACCTCCGAGCGGCCCAGTTCGCGCCCGTGCTTGTCCAGGCCCACCACGACGAAGTAGGGACCAGACGCGTTCACCGAGATGGACGTCTCGAAGCCGGTCCACTCTTGGGAGCCGACCGTGTGCAGGGCGTGCGGCGTCGCGCCGGCGAGTACCTTCCACACCGCGACCTCGGTGGCCCCGTTCCAGCTCACGTAGATGTAGGAGCCGCCCGAGGAGTTGCGTCGCACGACGACGGCGGGTGACTCGGTCGGCGAGCCCACCCACTCGTGGCTGAAGGCGCGGTACGAGCACACCCGCGGGGGGAACTGTCCGTCGAAGACGATGGACCCGTCGGGGGCGAACTGGGTGAAGTAGCCCTGGTTGCCCCAACCCACCAGCACGTTGCCGTCCGCCAAGAGCTCCATGGAGCCCTGGGTGGCGGCGATGAAGCCCGCCGGGTGCACGAAGGCCTGACGAAGACTCACGTGCATCGCGGTCGTGTCGACCGAAAGGACGAGGCCGCGTGAGCGCTTCTCCTCGGCGGGAAACGCCCCGTCGTCGAAGAGGGTGAGCGTCGCCGGGTCGGGCATGCGCGCGTCGTGCTGCCAGTAGAAGTTGGTGCCCGGATCCATCGTGAAGTCCGAGCGCTTCCCGTTCATCCGCCAGATCACCGCGCCGCTGGAGCGGTCGATCTTGTAGCAGGCCCAGGTGTTGCGCGCGCTGACGAGCAGGTTGCCGTCGGCCAGTTCCTTGATCGAGTTGATGTGGAAGTAGTCGTAGGCAGTCTTCTTGCCGGGCACGGCGGTGTAACTCTCGTCAACCCCCACGTGCTCGAGGCTGTTCCAGTCGAAGAGCACCTTGCCCGTGGCGAGGTCGATCTCTTGGATGTGGCCGGCCCATACGCGCGCCTGGCGCGCACCACCTACCCTGGAGAGGTCGGCCGTCGTGTCCTGGTAGGCGGTGATCAGCGCGGTGCCCGCCGAGGTGAGGGTGAGTTCGTGGCAGTCGGTCATGAGGCCGTGGCCGGCGTGCACGGTGTTCACGGTGGCGTAGCGCTCGTCGGCGAGATGGCCCACGCCCACCCCGTGCCCGACCGTGATCTGGCCCTGCCACCACGTCAGGCGCGGCGTCGAACCTTCGAGCTGCATGTTGAAGTCGAAGGGGTTCTGGGTGGGGACCGGCTTGAAGTACACCATGCGCCCCAACTGATCCAGGATCATGAGGCCCGGCTGGCTGGGCGGCTTGCGGATCTGGGAGGGGACGAGGACGACACCGAGCTGGTGCAGCGTCTCGATGACCGAGCGCGGCGACACGAAGATGAAGCGCGGTGCGGCGCTCGCAGTCGCGGCGTTGCCTTGGAGCGAGGTGAAGCGCACGGTGGGGGGACGAAGATCGGGTCGGGTGATGAAGTGCTGCTCCTCGGCCAGTTCGTTCACGTCCAGCGAACTCGACGTGGGGTGATTCAACGAGTGCCCGAGGACTCCGCCCAGGCCCACCAGGGCGAGCCCCCCCACCGTGCCGCCGAGCACGGCGCGTCGAGAGAGCGCTGGCGAACCGGGCTCCAGCGGGGTGGGCGGCATCTGGGACTCAGGGCCCGGGTCGTCAGTCATAGGTCTTCTCTCTCGTACGTGCGTTCGCGCCCAGCCCGGCGAAGCCTCACCCCGCGTTGTGGTGAGCAACGTGGCGGGGGCCACGTTGACCCCGGATGTGCTCGCCGGGTCCGGACGGCACGGCGATCATCACAGCGCATCCAGATAAGGAATGAATGTGGAGTTCGCTAAGAATCAGATCAAGGCACCGAGCGCCCGGCGTGTCCGGGTGCCTCGCCGCTGAGCACCCGGCGCACCTCGCGCGCGAAGTCGTCGGAGCGTTCCTCCCAGTTGCGGTACGCGTCGAAACTGGGCGCCGCGGGCGAGAGCAGCACGACACCCGTGCCGTCGACGAAGGACCACGCGAGATCGACCGCTTCGCTCATCGAGTTGACGGCGCGTTCGTTGATCGAGGGGGCGATCTGCCGAGCCGCCTCGGCGATGCGCCGTCCGGCCTCGCCCATGGTCACCACCAGCGTGCTCGAATGGCGCGATGCGAGGGCCCGCGCGAGCGGTCCGTAGTCAACCCCGCGATCGAACCCCCCGGCGATCAACGCGACGGGCTCGTCGCGAAAGACGTCCAGCGCCGCAACGGTGGGTAGCGGCGCCGTGGCCAGTCCGTCGTCGACGAAGCGGACGCGTCCTTGATCACCGCGCCGCTCGGCGATCAGCGTAAGCCGGCCGCGCAGCGGTATGAAGTCCGCGGCGCGATGGCTGATGATCGAGCGCAGTTCGCGGTGGGTGCGTCCGGTCAGCGTCGCCACGCTCGCGAGTGCGAGGGCTACGTTGCTCGCGCTGTGCGCGCCGAGCAGACCCAGCGAGGCCGCCAGATCGTGCGTGTCGGTGCTCACGAAGCGCACCTCGCCGCCCAGTTGGTCGACCACCTCGTGCATCACCGCCGTGTCGGGGACGAGAGTGCGGTGGGGGCCCTGGGCGCGCGTGAGCGCGAGCTTGTCCGCGTGGTACTGCTCGAGCGAGCCGTGCCAGTCGAGGTGGTCGGCACCCAGCGAGGTGACCACCACGAGTGCGGGCGCGATGTCGATGTCCACGCATTGGTAGCTCGAGACCTCGAGCACCAGCCAGCGGTGCGCCGTCTCGATCGCGGGATCGTAGGGGGGCTGGCCAATGTTGCCCAGCGCCAGGGCGGACTCGTTGAGGCACTCGAGGAAGAAGGTGATCAGCGAGGTGGTGGTGGACTTGCCCTTGGTGCCGGTGACCGCGAGTACGCGCGAGCGGTCGCTCTCGTGCAGCCAGAGATTGAGCGCGGAGGTGACCGTGACGCCGTGCGTCTCGAGATCGATCACGTCGGGCCGGCGTCGGGCGATGCCCGGACTCTTCAGCACCACGTCGCACGTGAGCAGGGCCTCGTGGCCGCCCGCGTCATTGACGAGCACGCCAGGCCCCAGGTCGGCGTCGTCGACGATGACGAGTTCGGCCAGCCCGCCGATGCGCGCCGCGCTGGCGCGGCCCTCTATGCCGTAGCCGAAGATGCCGACCCGTTTGCCGGTGAGTTCAGCGAAGCCAGTGGGCCGGAACACGGCGCGGTCCTTGGGGTCGCAGCAATTCGTCAAAGGTGCGTTCGGGCGAGGTGCGAGCGGCGATCTCGGCCAGTTGTGGCGCGTCGCGCCACTCGGCGAGGGCGCTCACGGCACGTAGGGCTACGGCGCTCTCGTCGGGATCACCCACGCACTCGAACGGTTTGTGCTGCTCGCCGAGCCCGACCAGGGTGCGTAGTTGGGCCTCGCGCGCCCGCTCGGCCAGCGGTTCACCGCCGAAGATCTCACGCAGCCGCTCGCGCGCGAGGAACGGGGCGAGGACCAAGTCGATGAAGAGGCACTTGTCGCACTCGCCGCACCAACTTGCTGCGCGTTGGGCGTTGTCCTGGGCGAAGGCCCGATTGCAGCTGCGAAAGACGCGGTGGTAGTCGCCCTCACTCGCGAAGGCCTCCGCCACCCACAACTCGCTGCGGTCGCGTAGGAAGCTCGCGACCACGAGGCCGTCACCCACGAGTTCGCCTAGGGCGTCGCCGATCAGCACCTCGGCATCGAGGGACTTGCTCCACTGGTGGTTCACGGGGCGGTCTCGCCAGTAGAGGTTGGGCACCGACGCCGAGTGCTCGTTGCTCATCACCACCCCGCCTCGACCCGAGGCCACCGCCGCGAGCGCGGCGAGCAGGGTCACCATGGCCGTCACCGGTACGTGCCCGTTGTAGAAGGTGGGGTCACCGTGCAGCACCTGCTCGTCGAGAGTCCGGCTCGCGCGCACCACGGGCAGCCCGGTCACCGTCGCGGTGGCTTCGAGCGAGTGGAAGCGTCCGGCGCTGGGACTTACGATGAACAGCGACTGCTCCAACCGTTCGTTGAGCCGGGTGACGGTCACGACCGAGTCGATGCCGCCGCCGAAGGGCGTGAGCACGCGATTGGGATCGAGCGCGGGCGAGTACCGCTCGACCTCAACGCCGCCGGCGATCACCACGTCGTCGAGATCCAGATCGTTGCGATAGGCGAATTCGCCCAGGCCGTCGCGCAGCGCGGCGTGCAGTAGCGTCCGGCCCTTGGGCCCGAGGCGCGTCGAGCCGAGCTCAACCCGCCGCGCCGCGCCGGCCTTGTAGTACGACAGTCCCGCGATCACGTACCACAGCTCGGCGACGGCGCGGGCGGCGGGGCCGAGATCACCGACCCCTTCGAAGGAGACACGTTCGCTGAACTGGCGTCCGTCGAGCTCGTAGTGACCGGTCAGGATGGTGCCCTGGACGTCCAGGCCCGCGTAGCGAAAGAGTTCGGCGCGCGTCCTCATGTGCGGATGTGACTCATGTCGGCTCTCATGTTAGGACGCTCGCTTCGCCACCAGCGCGAAACGACCGCACGGTCGAGCCGCACGGTCGCTGAAGAAGACGCCGCCGCCGTCGGTGCTCTGGTGCGTCTCGCTGATTCGTTCCTCGCCCAGGCCCGCGGCGCCGAGCTGGGCCACGACGACCCGCCCGAGATCGAGCCGGGACCGGTCGCCGCGGTCGGCCAGCACCGCGCCGTCGACGTCGCGAAAGAGGTCGGCGACCTCGGGCCCCACTTGGTACTGGCGCACCGAGATGCTGGGTCCGATGAAGGCGTGCAGCGTGTCGACGCGCTCGAAGTGCTCTAGGGCGTTGGTCAGTACGCCCGCGCGCAGGCCCCGCCACCCGGCGTGCGCGACGCCGAAGCGCGACGAACGCGCGTCAACCAACAGGACCGGCACGCAGTCGGCCACCAAGACGCCGAGAGCGAGATCGAACGACGAACTTACGAGGGCGTCGGCCTCGGCGTGCTCGACGGGTCCGGTCACCTCGAGGACTCCGGCGCCGTGGACCTGTCGCACGAAGACCAGGCGCCCGGGGCCCACACCCAGTGCGCGCGCCACCCGCCGACGGTTGGTCGCGACGTGCTCGTCGCGGTCGCCGACGTGATTGCCCAGATTCAGCGAGTCGTACGGGGCCTCGCTGACCCCGCCGGCGCGACTGGTGACGAACGCGTCCACACCCAACTCCCGTGCCGACTCGATCGGGTAGACCCGCAGCGGGCCGCGCTGGCTTGGCTCGAGGACTAACTCTCTTGGCACTTCGAGCACAGTCCGTTCAATTCCAGCACGTGGTGCACGTCGCGGTAGCCGAAGCGCTCGGCAATCTCGCGGGACCATCGTTCGAGTTCGGGCGTGTCGACCTCGACGATCTCGCCACAGCGTCGACAGGCCAGGTGATGGTGGTGCGCATCGACGACGCAGCGGCGAAAGAGGCTCTCGCCCCGTTCAGTCATGACCACGTCCACCTCCCCGCTGTCGGTCAACTTCTTCAACTGGGTATAGACGGTCGCCAGCGCGATGCGTCCGCCATTGCGCAGGATCAGAGCGTGCAGTTCCTGGGCGCTCACGAAGCCCTGGACGCGCGCGAGGGCGCTGATGACCTCGCGGCGCTGCTGGGTGTTTCGCGGGCTGCTCACGGAGAGATCGTACCCCTCTCGAGTTTGCTTTCTGGAATCATTCCAAATATACTACCTGGAATGATTCTGAAAAAGCGCCTCCCGACGATTGTTGCGGTGCTGGTGGTCCTCGCAGTCGTGGTGACGATGGCCTCGCTGCGGGTGAACTCGCCCATGGCGACAAAACCGCTGATCGTGTCGGGCGTGTCCCAGTGGGGCGCCCTGGCGCGCCAGAGCGTCGGTCACGACGCCACGGTGGTGTCTCTGCTGAGCGATCCGAGCGCCGATCCTCATTCGCATGAGGCGACGACCTCTGACGCGGCCTACGTGAGCCAGGCGCTCGTGGTGGTCGAAAACGGGGCGGGCTACGACTCGTGGCTCACGAAACTGGTCCAGGCGCGCTCGAGCGCGCCGACCACGATCAACGTCGCCGGGCTCATGCACGTCACGACCGGGCAGAATCCACACATCTTCTACAACCTGTACGCGGCCGAGACGTTCGTGCGGGCGCTGCGCTCGGCCATGCGCGGCCACGGCTCGTACCCCGACCTCGAGCGGCGTAGCGCGCAACTGTTGGGCCAACTCTCGGCCAGCGCGGCCCAGGTGCGCTCGATCCGCCAGTCGTGCGCTGGCGTGCGCGTGGCCGCGACCGAGGACGTCACCGGCTACTTGCTCGCCGAAATGGGGCTTCACGTTGTCACACCCGAGGCGTTGCGCCTGGCGATCGGCAACTCGATCGACCCGTCGGTGGGCGACCTGGCGCTCGCCATGCAGCAGTTGACTCGGCACCCGGCCTTCCTCGTCGACAACGTGCAGACCGCGACGCCGCTCACCAACCAGATGGTCGCCCAGGCCCGGCGCTACCACGTGCCAGTCATCGAAGTGACCGAGACCATGGTGGGTACGAACTACGTGACTTGGATCGACGGCGTGATCGCGAAGATGCGCGCCGCCCTGCAACGAGAGGGATGTGTGCAATGACGACACTGGCGATGAAGTCCGGGGCGGTCGTGCTCGGCGGGCGCACCATCTGGCGCGACGCGAGCTTTCGCATCGAGCCGGCCACCGTGACCGCAGTGCTCGGACCCAACGGCGCGGGCAAGTCCACGCTCTTGCGGGTGATCCTGGGGCTCGTGCCCCTGAGCGAGGGGGTCCTCGAGGTGCTGGGACGTGAGCCCGAGCGCGGGAATCGACGGGTGGGCTACATGGCGCAGTCGCGCTACGTGGACAACCTCTCGTCGATCACGGGCCGCGACTACGTGGGGCTGGGTTACGACGGTCCGCGCTTCGGCTGGCGCCGAGATCCGAAGAAGGCCGATGTCGTGCACCAGGCGTTGATGCTGACCGGGACGGCGTCGTTCGCCGACCAGCCACTGCGCACGCTCTCGGGCGGGCAGCGCCAACGCATCGCCCTCGCGCACGCGACGGTGTTCCGCCCGGAGCTGCTGCTGTTGGACGAGCCTCTCGCGGGCCTGGACCTCGCGGCCCAGGCCGAGATCGTGGACCTCATCAACCTCATCCGCGACTCGACGCGCGCCGCCGTCGTCGTGGTGGCCCACGACCTCAATCCGCTCGCTCCCATCGTTGATGAGGTCCTGTGGGTGGCGCGACGCCAGATCCGCAGCGGCCCGGTCTCCGAGGTGGTCAACGAGCGCGTGCTGAGCGAACTCTACGGCCACCCCATCGAGATCATTGTGACCCCGCACGGGCGCCGCGTGATCGTCGGGCTCGAGGAGGAGTTCGCTCACCCGCACCCGCACGGCCACGACCACACCGACGAACTGGGTCACGAGCACTTCGCCGAGTTCTACGAGGAGGAGGCCCAGTGAGCCTGCTGCAACTACTCTCCACGACGTTCGTCCAGAACGCCTTCTACGCCGTGACGGCCGTGTCCATCGCGGCCGGCGCCGTGGGCTATTTCGTCGTGCTGCGCCGCCAGGCGTTCGCCGCGCACGCCATCGGTCACGTCGGTTTCGCCGGCGCGGCCGGCGCGGTGCTGCTCGGATTGTCGCCGATAGTGGGCCTACTGGTCTTCTGCCTCGGCGCCGGCGTGCTGATCGGGGTCGGTGGGGCCGCCCTGGATGATCGCGACGCGGTGGTGGGCGTCACGCTCACGGCCGCCTTGGGGCTGGGTGTGCTCTTCATCTCGCTCTACAGCGGTTACGCGAACGCCACCTACACCATCCTCTTCGGCCAGATCCTCGGCGTGTCGAATGATGACGTTCTCCTGGTGGCGCTGCTGTCGTTGGCGGTGGTGGTCGCGGTCTCGCTGACCTATCGGCCGATGTTGTTCGTGTCAGTCGACGCCCAGTCCGCCGAGTCGCGCGGGGTGTCGGTGCGCGCCATGTCGCTGGTGTTCATGGCGCTACTCGCGTTGACGACCGTCGTTGCGATCCAGGTGGTCGGTGTCTTGCTGGTCTTCTCACTCCTCGTGGCGCCGGCGGCCGCCGCCGAGGTGCTGACCAATCGACCGTGGCCGGCCATGGCGCTGTCGATGGGACTCGCCTTGTCGAGCGCGTGGCTGGGCCTCCTGCTCGGGGTGTGGCTCGGCGGACCGGTCAGCTTCTGGATCACGGCGCTGGCCTCGTCGGCCTACCTCTACGCCCGGGTGCGCGCAGCGATCGCGGCGCGTTCGCAGGCGGCGGCGCATGCGTAACCTAACCACGTGACCACCGCGCAGTCCCTGCTTGACGTATGCCACTTCCCGGCTGCGGGAGCCGTGGTGGACCTCGCGGTGTCGGGCGGGCCCGACTCGCTGGGCCTACTGCTGCTGGCGCGCGAGGTGGGGCTCGTGGTGCGTGTGCACCACGTCGACCACCACGCCCGGCCCACCAGTACCAACGACGCCCGCTACGTGATCCAGCTGTGCGAGGCGCTCGAGGTGCCGGTGGTGGTTCACGACGTACTGGTCGCCCCGGGCGCGAACTTCGAGTCGCGCGCTCGCGCGGCACGCCGAGCGGCGATGCCCGGGGGGGCGCTGACCGGCCACACGATGGACGACCTCGCCGAGACGGTGCTGTTGAACATGATGCGTGGCGCGGGTGTCGACGGTCTCTCGCCCATGGTGAACGATCCGACCAAGCCGCTGCGCGACGTGCGCCGCGAAGCGCTGCACGAGTACGTGGCGGCCTCGGGATGGCACGCCGTGCACGACGAGACCAACGACCTACCCAGTTTTCGGCGCAATCGCGTGCGCCATGAGTTGATGCCGGTGCTGTGCGACGTGGCGGGCCGCGACGTCGTCCCGATCCTGGCCCGTCAAGCGGCGTTGATCTTCGACGAGCGTGCCTGGCTCGACGAGTTGGGTCGCGAGGATCGCGCCGTGACGGTCGCGGACGCGGATTGTCGCGTACTGCGTGCGTGGAACACGGCGCGGCTGCGTCGGTGGCTGCGTTGGCAGCTTCGTCGAAACGACGATGACGGCGATCACCCACCGAGTGCCGCTGAGGTGGCGCGCGCCCTCGCGGTGGTGCGCGGCGAGATCGTGGCTACCGAGCTCGAGGGCGGGCGGCGCCTAGCCCGACGAGGTCAACACCTGACGCTTGAGGAGGGCTCTCCACTACGCTGACCAAGCATGGGAAGCCACCGCGCAGACGAGTTCACCGCCACCTGGGCCGCCCACGACCTCGGTGAGGTCGTGGTGTCGGCGAAGGAGGTGAACGATCGGGTGCTCGAACTGGGTCGCCAGATCACCATCGACTACGCGCAGAACCCGCCGCTGCTCGTGTGTGTGTTGAAGGGCGCGATCAACTTTATGTCTGACCTCATGCGCGCCATCGAGTTGCCCGTGGAGGTGGACTTCATGGCCGTGTCCTCCTACGGCGCGGCCACCAAGACCAGCGGCGTGGTGCGGATCGTCAAGGACCTGGATGTGGACCTGGCCGGGCGTGACGTCTTGATCGTGGAGGATGTGGTCGATTCGGGCCTCACCCTCAACTACCTGCGCCAGTACCTGGGCGCACGCAGCCCACGCAGCCTCGAGGTCTGCGCCCTGTTGTTGAAGGAGGGCGAGCAGCGCGTGGCCCAGGATCTCAAGTACGTCGGCTTCTCGATCCCGTCGCACTTCGTGGTCGGCTACGGCCTAGACGTCAACGAGCGATACCGCAACCTCGACGCGATCTACACCTTCACCGGTGAGGTCTGACGGTGGTTGATCGCGATCGCGTGGCCCGGCTGGTGCGTGAGTTGCTCGAGGCCATCGGCGAGAACCCGGACCGTGAGGGACTGCGCGGCACACCGCGGCGGGTGGCCGACATGTACCAAGAGCTCTTCGAGGGACTCGAGGCTGATCCGGGCGAACATCTTCGAGTGACCTTCGAAGCCGGCCACGACGAGATGGTCATGGTGCGCGACATCCCCTTCACCTCGCTGTGCGAGCACCACCTGGTCCCCTTCACGGGGCTCGCACACGTGGCGTACCTGCCCGGCGCCGACGGACGGATTACCGGACTATCCAAGATGGCCCGACTGGTTGAGGGTTTTGCGCGACGACTGCAGGTCCAAGAGCGCATGACCACCCAGATCGTCGAGGCCATGGAGCGGGAATTGCAGCCGCGCGGCTCGATCGTTGTTATCGAGGCCGAACATTTCTGCATGTCCATGCGCGGCGTGAAGAAGGAGGGCTCCACTACGGTGACCTCAGCGGTGCGCGGGGTCTTTCGCGATGATGCGTCCTACCGAGCCGAAGCGCTGCAGTACATCCATCAACGAAGGTCCACGTGGCGATAAGCCCTGCGGTGATGGGCATCGTCAACGTGACGCCCGACTCCTTCTTCGCCGATTCGCGCACGGCCTCGACCGAGTCCGCCGTCGCGCGCGGGCGAGAACTATTCGAACTCGGCTGCGACATCGTGGACGTGGGAGGCGAGTCGACGCGACCCGGCGCGTCGCCCGTCGCCCTCGATGAGGAGCTCGCTCGTGTGGTGCCCGTGGTGCGTGCGCTCGCCGCGTGGGGGCCCGTTTCGATCGACACGCAAAAGGCCCAGGTCGCGCGCGCGGCGGTGGCCGCCGGAGCCCAGGTGATCAACGACGTGTCCTGTTCGCTCGTGGAGCTGGCCGGTGAGCTGGGGGTGGGCTACGTGGCGATGCATCGCCTGCACCCCACGATCACGCCGGGCGAGACACCGCACTACGACGATGTGGTGGCCGAAGTCCTGGCGTTCTTGCGCGCCGCGGCCGCGCGGGCGCGCGCCGCGGACGTGGCGCAGTTGTGGCTGGATCCGGGCATCGGGTTCAACAAGACCCGGGCCCACAATCTCTCGCTGCTCGCGCACCTCGACCGGTTCGTCGCGCTGGGGCGCGAGAGCGGCGCGGGGGTTCTCGTCGGCACGAGCCGAAAGCGGTTTCTCGGCGAGCTCGGTCGTGACATGCTGGGTGTGGAGCAGCGGTTGGAAGGTTCGATCGCGAGTGAGGCGTGGGCTATGGCGAGCGGAGTGAGCATGGTGCGAGTGCACGACGCACGCGCCGCGGTGCAGCTGCGCGAGTTGTTCACGCGACCCGTCGTTCAGGTCGCCGCGTGAGGGGCAAGTGGGCGGCCGGTATCGAGCCGCGAGGCTTTACCTGGGTCTACCGGGGGATCCTCGCCGTCTCGGAGCGCCCCGGCGGCTCGACCACGGTGCACCGACGCGTGCGCCGCGATGAGGAGTTGCTCTGGCTGAAGCACAAGGGCTTCGCGCGGGTGATCTCGATCCTGCCCGAGATGCAGAATCTGAACGCCTACATCGAGCACGGTCTCAGCGCCAGTCACTACGCCCTGCGCGGCGGGGTCCAGCAGCACGAGGTGCTCGAGGCCTGCTACTTCGACCTCGCCGAGTCCATGGATCACAAGATCATGGTCCTGCTGCACGGCGACGACATCTCGGACCGGTTGCTCGGGGTCATCGCGGGCTACCTCGTCTGGTCCCAGCGCGCGCCCAGCGTACCGGGCGCGATCGCGCTGGTTGAGCGACTCTTCAAGCGTTCGATCGGCCCCGATGGCCGATCGGTGCTCATGGATCTGCCCGAGGTGCGCCCGTGAGCGACGTGATCGAGTTGCGAGGTCTGCGCTGCAGCGCGGTCGTGGGCGTGCTGGCCGAGGAGCGCGAGCGCCCCCAGCCGCTCGAGTTCGACATTGACGTCGAGCGTCCCTTCGAGGAGGCGGCCATCAACGATGACATCGCCGAGACCACTGACTACGCGGCGATCCTGGCGCTGGCCACCTCGGTGGCCAGCGAGGGACAGTTCCTCCTGCTCGAGACGCTGGTGTATCGTGTCGCCCACGAGATTCTGGCGTTCGACGAACTGATCGGCTCGGTGAGCGTGGTCGCGCGCAAGCTGCGACCGCCGGTGCCCGAAGACGTCGCGACCGTTGGGGTGCGATGCAGCGTGAGGAGGCCGTAATGGACCGCGCGTACCTGTCACTGGGATCGAACATGGGCGACCGGGGCGAGCACCTGGCGATGGGTGTCGAGGCCGTCGCCGGCTCGGATCCCTACCGCGTCTCGATGGTTTACGAGTCCGAGCCCGTGGGCGGCGTCGACCAGGACGACTTTTGGAACCTGGTGCTCGAACTGACCACCGACGCCAGTCCGCGTAACCTCCTCGAACGCTGTCGCAAGGCTGAACGCCTGGCCAGTCGCGAGCGCCACACGCGCTGGGGCCCGCGCACGCTCGACGTCGACGTGCTCCTGGTGGGCGAGCGAACCAGTGGAGATCCCGAGATCCTGGTGCCGCACCCACGCATGTACGAGCGGGCCTTCGTGCTCGTGCCGCTGCACGAACTGGCGCCGGAATTGGTGAGCGCCGAGCAGTTGGAGGCCGCGTCCGGCGCCGTGGTGGCGTTGGGTACACTCGAATCGTTGCGCTAACACCGAACGGCACCCTCGGGGCCGGAACGGAGCAGAGATGAACATAGCCATTGTCGGGGCCGGCCGTGCGGGGATGTCGTTCTCCCTCGCGCTCAGCGCCGTGCGACACCGCGTGCAGTTGGTCCATCACGACGAGATCGACGAGATCAGTCCCAGCGACCTGGTCTTGTTGTGCGTGCCCGACGGGGCGATCGAGGAGACGGCCGCGCGTCTGGCACCGTGCGAGGACCGGGTGCTGGCGCACTGCGCCGGCTCGCGGACCCTGGACGTGCTGGCCGGGCACCCGCGCGTCGGTTCGCTGCACCCGTTGGCGACCCTGCCTTCGCCCGAGCGGGGCGCGCCGCGACTGCTCGGTGCGACGTACTGCGTGGCCGGCGACGCGCTCGTCGACGATGTGGTGGCCTCGCTGGGCGGACACGTGCTCGCGCTGGCCGACGACCAGCGAACCCTCTACCACGCGACAGCCTCGGTGGCGGCCAATCACCTGGTGGCGCTGCTGGGTCACGTGGCGCGTCTGGCCGAGGCGACGGGCCTGAACCTGGACAACTTCGTGCCACTCGCGCGCATGGCGCTCGAGGACGTCGCCGAGGCCGGGCCGGTCGTCGCGCTTACGGGCCCAGCGTCGCGCGGCGACCTGGCAACCATCGACGCCCACCTCGCCGCGATGGCCGAGTCGGAACGGGCGACTTACGTGGCTATGGCCAACGCAGCCCTGGCCCTGGCCGAACAGCGCCACTTGACGTTGCTGGCCTAGTCGTGGAGCACATCACCACCATTGAGGGGTGGCGCACGTACGCGAGCGCCCAGCGCGCGCTTGGTCGCCGCGTGGGACTGGTGCCCACCATGGGTGCCCTGCACGAGGGGCACACCTCCCTCTTTCACGCGGCCGCCGCGAACGCGGACGTGGTCGTCGCGACGATCTTCGTCAACCCCCGCCAGTTCAACGACCCCGACGACTTGCGGGCGTACCCGCGCACGCCCGAGCGCGATCACGCGACCGCCGAGACAAACGGCGTGGACTGTCTTATCGAGCCGTCGTTGGACGAGATGTGGCCCGATTCGCCCAATACCGCCACGACTGTCAGCGTGCGTGGACTCGGTGAAACCCTCGAGGGCGCGGATCGACCGGGCCACTTCGACGGAGTGGCCAGCGTCGTGGCCAAGTTGTTGACCATCACGGGTCCGTGCCGGGTGTACTTCGGCGAGAAGGACTTCCAGCAACTTGCGGTCATCCGCCAGATGGTGCGCGATCTCGGCTTCGACGCGCAGGTGGTGGGATGTCCGATCGTGCGCGATGAGCGCGGGCTGGCGCTCTCGAGTCGCAACGTCCTGTTGAGCGACGCCGGCCGCTCGCGCGCGCTCGCGCTAGTGCGAGCCCTGGGCGCCGCTGCGGCGTCGCCCGCGTCGGCTAGCGAAGTGCGCGCGCGCCTGCGCGCGGCCCTCGATGAGGCTGACGTCGCAGTGGCCTACGCCGAGGTCGTCGATCCCCTCACGCTGGCGCCCTCGCGCGACGGCGAGTCGGGCGAGGGCCGGGCGCTGGTGGCTGGCATCATCGAAGGGGTCCGTCTGATCGACAACGGACCCGTGACCCTGACCTCGGGAGGACCATGCTGTTAGCCATCGACGTAGGTAACACCGAGACGGTGATCGGCCTGTTCGGCACCGAGGCGCCTGACTCACCCGACGCCATGGGCTTCGCGCGCGCCACCGACGAGCGTGGTCTGGCCTACCACTGGCGTCTGTCGACGGCGGCCGAGCGCACCCCCGACGAGCACGCGATGGTCCTGACCCAGTTGCTCGATCTGGAGGGACTGGACCTGCGCGCCGACGTGAGTGCCATCGCGATCTCGTCCTCGGTGCCGCCGGTGACGACCCAACTGCGCCGCATGGCCAATCGCTGGTTCGCGGACCTGGAAATGACCGTGCTGGGGCCAGGCACCAAGTCGGGCATGGCGATCCTTTACGACAACCCGCGCGAGGTCGGCGCGGACCGGATCGCCAACTCGGTGGGCGCCTACGACCTCTACCCGGGCGCGTCCATCGTCGTCGACCTTGGCACCGCCACCACCTTCGACGTGATCAGTGCCAAGGGCGAGTACCTCGGCGGCGCAATCGCGCCGGGGGTCGCCATTTCGCTCGAAGCGCTCTACCAGCACGCGTCGGCGCTTCGCTCGGTCGAGTTGGTGCGCCCCCGCTCGGTCATTGGACGCTCGACCGTGGAGTCGATCCAGTCCGGCGTGCTTTACGGCTTCGCCGCCCAGGTCGACGGCGTGATCGAGCGAATCCGCGACGAGCTCGGCGAGGCCACCGTGCTCGCTACGGGGGGACTCGCCAGTCTGATCGCCCCGCACACGAAGTACGTGCAGCACGTCGAACCGTGGCTCACCCTGCACGGATTGCGTATCGTACATGGACGTAATCATTCGGGAGAGCCACTGTGACCACGCCCTATTCGTTTCCCCACAGCGCGTACTGCGCCGCGCTGCGTGACACCTACGACTTCTTGGGTGCCGGGGACGAGTCTGGGGTCAGCGTCAACGTCGCGGGCCGCGTCATGCTCCTGCGCACCCAGGGGCGTCTGGCGTTCGCGACGATGCGTGACTCTACCGGCGAGATCCAGCTCTTCGCCCTGTCATCGGCGACCGAGCGCTTCGAAGACTTCGCCAAGTTGCACCTGGGGGACTGGGTGGGCGTCACCGGTGAGGTCGTGCGGACCAAGCGGGGCGAGCTCTCGGTGAAGGTGTCAACCTGGACCGTGCTGGCCGAAGCGCGGCGCAACTTCGGTGACAAGTGGGCCGGCATTGCCGACTTCGACTTGCGTTATCGCCATCGCGAGGCCGACCTGTGGGCGAACGAGTCCTCGCGCACGTCCCTGGCGCGGCGAAGTGCGCTGATGCGCTCGATCCGAGAGCGTTGCTGGGCGTCGCAGTTCATGGAGGTTGAGACACCGATCTTGAACGCGGTGCCCTCGGGGGCCTACGCGCGTCCCTTCGTCACGTATCACAACGCGCTGGGCAGTGAGTTCTACCTGCGCATCGCGCCCGAACTGTGGCTCAAGCGACTCGTCGTGGGCGGCTTCGAGCGGGTGTTCGAGTTGGGCCGCATCTTTCGCAACGAGGGTGTCAGCCCCCGTCACAATCCGGAGTTCACCACCCTCGAGCTCTACGCGGCCTACTGGGACTACGACGACATGATGGCGTTCACCGAGGAGCTGATCGCCGGTGCGGCCCGAGACGTTCTGGGCACGACCGAGATCACCTACCAGGGCCGTCCCTTCAGTTTTGCCACGCCGTGGCCGCGGCGCACCATGGCCGAGTTGGCCAGCGAGGCCGTGGGCGAGGAGGTCTCGGTTCACACACCGCGTGAGCGCCTCGCCGCGCTGCTGGTCGAGCGCGACGTCGAGGCACTCGACGCCTGGGGGCCAGGACGCTGTCTCGCCGAGCTGTTCGAAGTGGCCTGTGAGGAGTCGCTGTGGGATCCGGTCTTCGTCATCGACCACCCGGTGGAGGTCTCCCCCCTGGCGCGGCGCCACCGGGGCGACCCCGAACTCACCGAGCGTTTCGAGTCCTACGCCGTGGGGCGCGAGATCTCAAACGGCTTCTCGGAGTTGAACGATCCCGACGATCAGCGTCGGCGTTTCGAGGAGCAGGCCAAGCTCGGCGCCGCGGGTGATCTCGAGGCGATGCAGATCGACGAGGATTACATCAAGGCGCTGGAGTGGGGACTGCCGCCCACCGCAGGGCTCGGCGTGGGCATCGATCGGCTCGCCATGCTGATCGCCGACGTGGCCAACATCCGTGAGGTGATCGCCTTTCCGACGCTCAAGCCGGTGCGCGACTGAGTCAGGCGGGCAGGTCCTCGAGCAGGGATCCGATCAGCGCACCGAAGCCGCGGCGCAACGGTTCGTGCGGGACGACCTCGAGCGCCTCGCGCGCCAGTTCGAGGAAGGTCTGGGCGGCGGCCACCGTCTGGGCCACGCCATCGGTGGCGACGACGAGCTTGCGAGCGCGCTCGCGGTCGGCGTCGTTCAGCACCTCGCCGAGCACCGAGCGCAACTCGTCACCCACCAGCGGATCGCGCAGCGCGAACAGCGTAGGCAGGTTGTAGATACCCTCGGCGAGGTCCTGGCCCGCGGGCTTGCCCAGTTGGTTGTCGGTCGCCGTGACGTCCAAGATGTCGTCGCGCAACTGGTAGATCATGCCGAAGCACCGGCCGAACTCGCTGAGTGCCTCGACCTGGTCATCGCCCAGACCGGCCGTGAGGGCTCCCACGCGACAACTCGAGGACATGAGTGACGCAGTCTTGCCCTCGATGGCCTCGTAGTAGTCGGCCTCGGTGCGCTCCACCGAGAAGGCTGTGCGAACCTCGGAGACCTGTCCGCGCGTCAACCACGCGAGGGTGCGCGCGAGCAGCCCGGCAATGTCAGTACCCAGGTCCGCCGCGATGCCCGCGGAGCGGGCCATGAGGTAGTCACCCGCGACGATCGCGATCAGGTTGCCGTAGCGCGCGTTGACGCTGTCCACGTTGCGACGTACTTCGGCCTCGTCCATGACGTCGTCGTGGTAGAGCGAGGCGAGGTGCATGAGTTCCAGGGCCACGCCGCCGAGCAGGTCCTCCCGGGTCGCCTCGCGCGCACCCGAGGTGGCCGAAGCGACCGCGAGCAGCGGCCGGAGTCGCTTACCACCGGCGTAGATGAGGTGGGTGGTCACTGAATCGAGGTAGGCGTCGCCCAAGATGACCGAGTCCGCGAGCAGCGTTTCGAGCCGCCCGAGATCGGCCTCCACCAGGGGTAGTTGTAGGAACTGGTGCGGGTTCACCCCCACTACCTTAGATGAGCCTTCTCGGTCCTTGGGAGGGTGAGTTCGAATGGCCGCCGGACACCGGTACACTGAAAATTGTTAGCACGCAAAGGATGACTCTTGTTCGAACGATTTACTGACCGGGCCCGGCGGGTACTAGTACTCGCCCAGGAAGAGGCGCGCGACCTGAACCACGCGTTCATCGGCACCGAGCACATACTGCTCGGCCTGATTCGCGAGGGTGAAGGGGTGGCGGCCAAGGCGCTCGACGCCCTGGGAGTCACCTTCGACGTCGTGCGCGAGAAGGTCGAGGAGGCGATCGGTACCAACGCCAATCCGTCGCCCGGGTCCCCACCCTTCACGCCGCGCGCGAAGAAGGTGCTCGAACTTTCGCTGCGCGAGGCACTCCAGTTGGGCCACTCCTACATCGGCACCGAGCACATGCTGCTCGGTCTGGTGCGCGAGGGCGACGGCGTCGCGGCCCAGGTCTTGAGCGACCTCGGCGCGGACATGGCGCGCGTGCGCACCCAGGTGATCCAGATGATGTCGGGTCAGAGCGGCAAGGAAGCCGGCTCGCCCAGCGCCGCGGGCGCCCAGAAGAGTGACGCCGACGCCGCAGGCGGTTCCGCCGTCCTCGACCAGTTCGGCCGCAACCTTACCCAGTTTGCCCGTGAGGGCAAGTTGGACCCACTCGTGGGACGCGAGAAGGAAGTCGAGCGCGTCATGCAGGTGCTCTCGCGACGTACCAAGAACAACCCGGTGCTCATCGGCGAGCCCGGCGTTGGCAAGACGGCGATCGTCGAAGGCTTGGCCCAGAAGATCGTCGCCAATCAGGTTCCGGTGACCCTGGCCGATAAGCAGCTCTACACGCTCGACCTGGGTGCGCTCGTCGCGGGCAGCCGCTACCGCGGTGACTTCGAAGAGCGACTGAAGAAGGTGCTGAAGGAGATCCGCACACGCGGCGACATCATCTTGTTCATCGATGAGATCCACACGCTGGTGGGTGCCGGCGCGGCCGAGGGCGCCATCGACGCGGCTTCGATCCTGAAGCCGATGCTGGCGCGCGGTGAGTTGCAGACCGTCGGGGCGACCACAATCGACGAGTACCGCAAGCACATAGAGAAGGACGCCGCCCTGGAGCGCCGCTTCCAGCCCGTGAAGGTGGAGCAGCCTTCGATCGCCATGACCATCGAGATCTTGAAGGGACTGCGAGAGGTCTACGAGGAGTTCCACGCGGTCAAGATCACCGACCAGGCCCTTATCGCGGCGGCGAACCTGTCGGATCGCTATATCTCCGACCGCTTTCTGCCCGACAAGGCCATCGACCTCATCGACGAGGCTGGCAGCCGCTTGCGCATTCGACGCATGGACGCGCCGCCCGCAGCGAAGAAGTTCGACGAGGATATCGCGCGCGTACGCGCCGACAAGGAAGCGGCCATGGACAGCGGCGCACTCGAGCAGGCCAAGGCACTCGACGAGCGCGAGCGTGACCTGATGGCCAAGAAGGACGCGCTCGACGCGTCGGTCAAGTCCTCGGGTGGCGCGACGTTCGACCTCGTGGACGAAGAGACGATCGCCGAGGTGCTCGCGAACTGGACCGGCATTCCGGTCTACCGCCTCACCGAGGAGGAGACCTCCAAGCTGTTGCGCATGGAAGACGAGCTTCACAAGCGCATCATCGGCCAGAATGAGGCGATCATCGCGTTGAGCCGTGCGATCCGGCGTACCCGCGCCGGCCTGAAGGACCCTAAGCGACCCGGCGGCTCGTTCATCTTCCTCGGCCCCACCGGGGTCGGCAAGACCGAGTTGGCCAAGACTCTCGCGGAGTTCCTGTTCGACGACGAGGACGCGCTGATCCAGTTGGACATGAGTGAGTACATGGAGAAGCACTCCGTCAGCCGGCTCGTGGGTTCGCCCCCGGGCTACGTCGGCTACGACGAGGGTGGTCAGTTGACCGAGGCCGTGCGGCGCAAGCCGTTCTCGGTGGTGCTGTTCGACGAGGTCGAAAAGGCCCACCCCGACGTGTTCAACACGCTGCTCCAGATTCTCGAGGACGGCCGTCTCACTGATTCGCAGGGTCGGGTCGTGGACTTCAAGAACACAATTCTCATCATGACCTCCAACCTGGGCACCGCGGATCTGCGCAAGGCCGCCATTGGCTTCGGCAAGGGGTCGGATCTGCTGACCCACGAGCGTATGAAGGAGAAGGTCCACGTGGCTCTGAAGGCCCACTTCCGACCCGAGTTCTTGAACCGCATCGACGACACGATCGTGTTCCACGAGTTGACCCGCGAAGAGGTCATCCTCATCGCGGACCTGTTCATCTCGCGCCTGCGCGAGCAGCTGAAGGTGCAGGGACTGGGACTCGAGTTGTCGGCGGGGGCGCAGAACTACCTCGCGGAGAAGGGCTACGACCCCGAACTGGGTGCTCGTCCCCTGCGTCGGGCCATTCAAACCTACGTCGAGGACGTGCTGAGCGAGAAGATCCTGTTCAAGGAGTTCCGAGCGGGTCAGACGATCGTCGTGGACATCGCGGAGGGTCCCGAGGGTGAGCACCTCACCTTCGAGGGGGTCGAAGGACTTCCGCCGTCGGTGGACTTCGAGGACATCACACCCAACAACTAGACGTCACAGACGACGCCTAGGGTCGCACGGGTGAAGAGCCATTCGATACACGTGTGTCGTGAGTGTGGCACGACCGCACCCAAGTGGACCGGTCGCTGCGCGGGATGCGGCGAGTGGAACACCCTCGACGAGGAGCGCACGAGCACGGCCCGGCCCGCCTCGAGCCTGGCGACCACGTCGCTGCGCGACGTGGGTGACGAGGCGTTCGCGCTTCGCTCGACCGGGGTGGGCGAACTCGATCGGGTGCTCGGTGGCGGCGTCGTCGCGGGATCGACGTCGCTGCTCTTTGGTGAGCCCGGTGTGGGAAAGTCAACCCTGGCCCTCATGGTGCTGCGTGCGCTCGCCGCGTCGGGCTCGACGGTGCTGCTGATCGCCGCCGAGGAGTCCGCGGCCCAGGTCGCCCAACGCGCCCGCCGACTCGGCGAGGTTCCCGAGGGACTCGACGTGGCCTCGACCACCGACGTGCGCGCCGCGGGCCAATTGATCGCCGCGCGTCGACCGACCCTGGTCGTCGTGGACTCGATCTCGGCCATGAGTGACGAATCGATTCCCAGCGTCGCCGGATCGGTGCCCCAGATCCGTCACGGTGCCGAACTCCTGTGCCAGGTCGCCAAGTCGACCGGCGCCGCGCTGATCCTGGTGGGCCACGTGACCAAGGACGGCGAACTCGCCGGGCCGCGCACGCTCGAGCACCTAGTGGACACCGTGATTCGCGTCGAGGGTGATCGCCACGGCGCCCTGCGCCTGCTGCGAGCCCTGAAGCACCGCTTCGGACCCACCGGCGAGGTTGGTCTGTTGGAGATGGTCCACGAGGGACTGCGCGAGCTGCCCGACGCGTCGCTCGCGATGCGCGGCCCGCGCCTGGAGGTGCCCGGGGTGGTCTTCAGCGTCACCAACGATGGATCGAGGTCCTTGCTGGTGGAACTCCAGGCCCTAGTGGCGCCGAGCGCCTCGTCGCCCAGACGGGTGGCCCACCAGGTCTCGTCCCAGCGGTTGTCCCTGCTCCTGGCGGTGCTCGAGGCGCGCTGCGCGGTGCCCACGAGCGACCGTGACGTGTTCGCCGCCACCGCGGGGGGTATTCCGGCCAACGAGCCAGCCATCGACGTGGCGCTGGCGCTGGCGGTGGCGTCGGCGGCGATGGACTTCTCGGTTCCGCGCACGGTGGTGGCGGTTGGCGAGGTGGGCCTGGCGGGCGAGTTGCGGGCGGTCTCGGGACTCACCCGGCGCGTGCGCGAGGCCCAGCGCCTGGGTGCGACTCTGGCCATCGTTCCCGCCGACGGGGAGTTGGAGCGGGTCGAGGGCATCACCCTGCGTCGCTGCCGGTCGCTGCGCGAGGCCATCGAGGCGGCCAACCACGGCACGATATAGCAGAAGTGCGGTAGAATAGTAAGTCCCCCTAACGCCTCGCGCGTTGTTCCTTCGAGGAGAACCCGCTGCATGACTGTTCGCAAGTACAAAAAGGGTGATCGCCTCGTCTACCCCCACCACGGCGCCTGCACGGTGGAGAAGATCGAGAAGATGACCGCCTTTGACGTGAAGCAGGACTACCTGAAACTGAAGGTCGCCTACACCGACTTAGTCCTGATGGTACCGGTGGCCAACGCCGAATCGGTGGGCCTGCGCGACGTGATCAACGACGAGGAGGTGGAAGAGGTCTTCGCCGTGCTGCGCAAGAAGGAGGCCCGCATGCCCACCAACTGGTCGCGCCGCTTCAAGAATCACTCCGAGAAGCTCCGCTCGGGCGACATCTACCAGGTTGCCGAGGTCGTGCGAAACCTCTCGATTCGAGACAAGGACAAGGGATTGTCGGCCGGCGAGAAGCGAATGCTGACGCGCGCGCGCCAGATTCTGGTGTCCGAGTTGACCTTCGCCCTGAACGTCGACACTGAAGCGGCTGAAGAAAAGCTCGCCTCGGTCCTCCCGTAGCGATGACAGTGGCCGCCGTGGTCGTGGCCGGTGGCCAGGGGTCGCGTTTTGGCGGCCTGAAACAGTTCGTCCTGCTCGGCGACGACTCGGTCGCGGCCCACAGCGTGCGCCACGCCCGATCGGTGGCCACCAACGTGATCCTCGTCGTTCCCGCTGGGTACGCCGGATCGGGTGAGGGGGCCGACGTGGTCGCCGTGGGCGGCGCGACTCGGGCCGAATCGGTGCGCGCCGGACTCGCCTACTGTGCCGACGCCGACGTCGTCGTCGTGCACGATGCGGCGCGCCCGCTCGCAACTCCGGGGCTCTTTCACTCCGTGGTTCAGGCGATCCTCGACGGCGCCGACGGCGCGGTGCCGGGGCTGGCCATCACCGACACGGTCAAGCGGATCACCACCGAGGACGGCACCATGGTCGTACGCCACACCGAGTCCCGTGACGAACTCGTCACCGTCCAGACCCCGCAGGCTTTTCGCCGCGAGGTTCTCGTGCGCGCTCACGCCGAGCGCGCCAACGCCACCGACGATGCGGCGCTCGTCGAGGCCCTAGGCGCACGCGTGGTCGTCGTGCCCGGCGAGCGGGGCAACATCAAGATCACTCATCGAGACGACCTTGGCGTGGCCGCGAGTACGCATGGAGCCGGCCAGTGAGGATTGGCCACGGTATTGACGTGCATCGATTCAGCGCCGATCCAACCCGTCAGCTCTGGCTGGGTCTGGTACTGATCGACAATGCCGCGGGTCTCGAGGGTCACTCCGATGCCGACGTAGTCACCCACGCGCTGTGCGACGCGCTGCTCGGAGGAGCGAATCTTGGTGATCTGGGCCGTCACTTTCCCGACGATGATCCAGAGATCGCCGGTGTCTCCTCGCGTCGACTCCTTGAAGCGACGCTGGACCTCGTGCGGGCGAACGGCTTTGTGGTGGTGAGCGCGGACGTCACGGTCATCGCCGAACGGCCGAAGCTCGCGGGTCACATGGAGTCGATGAGCGCCGCGCTGTCCTCGATCGTGGGCACCGTGGTCTCGCTCAAGGCGACGACGGTGGAGGGGCTCGGCGCGCTCGGACGCAGCGAAGGCATCGCGGCCACAGCGGTGGCCCTACTCGAAGAGATCGCATGACCCCTCGCCCCGCACCGCGTGGTACCCATTCGAACGACCGCCGCGGGCCGAGGACCCGCAACGCGCCGCCACCCCGTCGACCCGGTCGCGAGAAGGAAGGCCTGGGCGGCGAGCAGGTCGAGGGCCGTCACGCCGTCCTGGAACTACTCAAGGCCCGTCGTCGCTCCGTCCAGAAGATCTACGTCGCCGACGCCCAGGACTCCTCCGAGATCCTCGACGCCATCGAACTCGAGGCCCAACGCCAACGGGTGTCGATCCAACTCATCTCCATGGCCCGTCTGGACCGCGAGGCACGCACCGAAGGCCACCAGGGCGTCATTGCCTTTGCGGGCCGCCTGCCCACCGTGGGCCTCGAATCCCTCGTCGCCAACCCCCACCCCTTCTTGCTCGTGTGCGACGGCGTGACCGATCCGCGAAACCTCGGCGCCATGCTGCGCAGCGCTGACGGCGCGGGCGTGACGGGTGTGGTGCTGCCGCGTCACCGCTCGGCGCGCATCACGCCCACTGTCGCCAAGACGGCGGCGGGGGCGATCGAGTACTTGACCTTCTGCGACGTCGGGGGAATTCCGGCCGCGCTGGAGCAGCTCAACAAGGCCGGTGTCTTCACGCTTGGTCTGGCGGGCGAGTCGAAGACTTCGCTGTATGACCTTGACGTCGACCTCGGTGGGGTGCCGATCGCGCTCGTGGTGGGCGGGGAGGAGAAGGGGTTGGGCGCACTGACGCGCAAGCGTTGCGCTGCCGTGGTGTCGATCCCCCAGCTAGGCAAGGTGAGTTCGCTGAACGCGGGCGTCGCGGTGTCCGTCGCGGCCTTCGAGGTTGCGCGCCAGCGTCGTCTCCACCTTTGATCTAGTTCTCATCGCACGAGACCGATTTCTTTTAAGACAACACTGGCGCAACTCGGGCAATTCGTAACTCGACCGTGGTAGGCATCAGAAGTTGGGTGTCGAATATGGCGGTTCGAATTCCAGTCTTGATGTGGTGCTGATTTAGTTTCGTGCTCGCGGCAGATTCACTCCATACGGGTGGCGAAGTTGGTTCGCGTACGCCTGCATGCCCAGACGCACGCTCCATCGACCTGAGGAAATTGTATGAGTCTGTCCTGTTGGGGCGACAGTTGTGAGGGGTGCTTCACTTTCTACAACTCGCCGCGAAACTATTGCGTTACTACTACCGGGGATCAGGGACTTCACGTTCAAGTCTTCGGGGGAATGGGACCGCTGTGAAGTCTTCATCAATTGGAGGCGTCGGAAGCCTGCACAAGTCTGCAAAGAGATATCTTTCGCTAGCACTTGTCTTGCTCGTTGCGGTGCTGATCTCGACCATTCAACAGGGCCCGGCATTCGGGTTCGCCTCGTATCACGCCGTCAATTTCTACGAGAACGCAAGTTCCACAGACGGCACTTACGTTGGCGAACTGAATGATGTTCTGGCACCCCTGAGACTCTTTGATGCGATTAGTCCGGCTCTTGTGAAGGCGGGCTACACATTCAATGACTGGAACACAATGCGAGATGGGACCGGGGTCTCGTATTCCGATGGTGCAGCATATGATTTCTCGACCGTTTCAATCTCGTTATACGCACAGTGGACTGAGAACAGTGTCACATTCCACGAGAACGACTCGTCGCTTGACGCTGTGACCATCGCGCAATTGGGCAACACGTCAACCACGTTGACGCTCTTTTCAAGTATGAGTCCGAGTTTCTCCAACCCCGGATACGTGTTTGCCGGTTGGACCACGGGCCAGGGCGGAAGTGGTGTCTCCTACGCGGACGGTGCCACCTACAACTTCACCTCGGGGTCGGTGGCGCTCTACGCCAAGTGGGCGCCGAGCAATCTCACAGTGAATTACGACGCCAACGGTGGAGGTGTGAACCCGACGACGGCGGCCTTCAGCACCGGAATGTCACCTTTGACCTTGCCGAGTCCTACGTACTCGGGCTATGTCTTTTCGGGCTGGTACACGGCGTCCCAAGCGGGCATTCTGGTCGGGCTTGGGGGTGGTTCCTACACGCCGACAACGTCGCTCACCTTGTTCGCCCAGTGGCAGTCTGCGGTTGACACTGTCAACTTCGTGGGCGACGGAGCCAACCTCACTCTGCTCTCGGAGTCCTACGGCACCGGAATGGCGCCGATCGTTCTCCCCACCCCCACCTACGTGGACTATGTCTTTTCGGGCTGGTACACGGCACCTCAGGGTGGCGCGTTGGTGGGACCAGGCGGGGCATCGTATTC
>Ga0307375_10000828_pt1 | contig 36066 bp, 35 predicted proteins | sample TR1MG_FD_202531 | JGI IMG/M metagenome (GOLD analysis project Ga0307375, IMG submission 202531) | Soil microbial communities from Risofladan, Vaasa, Finland - TR-1 | ecosystem: Environmental > Terrestrial > Soil > Coastal area > Acid sulfate soil | place: Finland: Risofladan, Vaasa | collected... | reverse complement strand
TCGCTAGAGATCACGATCTGCTTATTGGCGTTGTATAAAGTGTTGAAAGTGTGAAAAAACTCTTCCTGCGTAGCCTCTTTGTTCTCCAGGAATTGAATGTCATCAACGAGCAGGATGTCCACGTCGCGGTGGCGGCGCTGGAAAGCGCTGGATTTGTCGTCACGAATCGAGTTAATGAAATCGTTGGTGAATTCCTCGCTTGATACGTACCGGACTCGAACTCCCCCGTACAAATCTTTGGCGTAGGCACCGATGGCGTGGAGCAAGTGAGTCTTGCCCAATCCGGATTCACCATAGATAAAGAGCGGGTTGTATGCCTTCGCTGGAGCTTCAGCAACTGCCACAGCGGCCGCGTGCGCGAACCGGTTTGATGAACCTATGACGAAAGTTTCAAAAATGTAGCGTGGGTTTAGTTGGCTCGGCTCCGCATCGACCGGCCTAGCTTGATGACCTCGACCAGTTCCGGGTCTTGGCACGGTCGGCTCTACGGTGGGTTCTGGCGGAGATTCCTGTTCTGCCTCAAGGCTTTCGTCAATGGTGACCGCGACCCGAATTTCTCGTCCGGCCTCCTGAGCGAGAGCTTCGTTAATGGTGGCGCGAAGCCGGTTCTCAATCACATCTTTAGCAAAAGTGTTCGGAGCGGCGATAACCACGGTAAGGGTTCCTGCATTGTCGACCAGTCCTACTGGCTTGGTTAGACGGAGGAAAGCGCCGTGCTGAGGGGCTTCAACCGCAAGCCTCGAACTAACTTTCTTCCAGAGCAGCGCCAGGTTTTCGACGTCGGCAAGGTTATCTACGGAGCCAACCGGGCTAACTATCTCCATTGCCTAACCCTTCGTTTTCCCACATAGTTATCCACACTTGTGGGCATTATCCGATTCTGTCGGTATTTGTCCCGATTCGTCCGCCCGGTGGAAGTCGATATTGACCGTAGTGCCATGGGTTATCCCCAGGCAAGTGGTTCTCCACAGGAAGAAGTCAGGGCGCACCCATCTTCGCCGTTTGACCGAGCGCGCCCCGCACGCGTACCTTTAGCGACCTGAGCGCTCGACCCTGAGCGCCGTGAGCCCCTCGCGGGCCTACCCCATCAGGAGCCCCAGAGTGACGAAGCGCACCTTCCAGCCAAATAACCGTCGGCGTGCAAAAACCCACGGCTTCCGTCTCCGTATGTCCACTCGCGCCGGTCGGGCGGTTCTCGCGGCCCGTCGCGCTAAAGGACGTCTGCGCATCTCGGCTTAACGGTGCTACCCGCCGCTTCGCGGCTGACTAAGCCGCACGATTATGCAAGTGCAATGCGTGGCAAGAGATCGTCACGGGCAACCATCACATGCCATCTAGCGGTAAGCCAAGAGTTCGTGCAACCACGAATTGGATTCATAGTTAATCGAGCCGTGGGGAATTCAGTAATTCGGCATTTAGTTGTTCGAAGGCTTCGACACATCGCAAGAGAAATCCTGCCACTTCTGCCAGCAAATGCGCTTTTAGTAGTTCGTGCAAAACCGGCTGCAGCATCCGCGTCCAGCGGTTTACTCGAACATGATCTGATGTCTTCAATTGAGTCTTTGGTTGCGGCATGAGCGTCCAAGGAATTTTGAAACGGATTCTGTTATTGCCGATTGAGTTTTACCAGAAGTGGATTTCGCCGGGGTTAGCTCCACGATGCCGTTATTACCCATCCTGTTCCTCATACGCAGTGACGGCGATTTCACGATTTGGACCGATCCGCGGCACTGGATTGGCAGTATGGCGTTTGGTGCGTTGTAATCCATGGAGTTCCGGCGGCGTTGACTACGTGCCAGAAGTTCCCTCCAAACATTCACTAACTCAAGGAAGAACCTGATGGATTCCATTCTCAGTCCGCTATATTTCGCGGTTTCCTTCGTTATCAAGGCAATTCATAGATTGCTCTCGCCCATCTTCGGGGCGAGCAGCGGTGTTTCGTGGAGCCTTGCAATCGTTGGCCTTGTTATTCTCATCCGAATCATTTTGATTCCGCTTTTTGTGAAGCAGATCAAGAGCCAACGTGCACTTCAGGCGCTTCAGCCGAAGATGAAGGAACTTCAGAAGAAACATAAGGATGATCGGGCGAAACAGTCCGAAGAGTTAATGAAGCTTTACAAAGAGCACAACACGAATCCGCTCGCGTCCTGCTTTCCAATCGTGGCTCAAGCACCGATCTTTTTTACGCTCTTCCGCGTTCTGAACGGAATCGGCAAAACACCTCCACACCCATACGGTGTTCTAACTCTTGCTGATGTCAACAATGCGGCAAACGCACATTTTTTTGGCGCTCCAATCTCAGCAACCTTTCTTGGCTCCAGTGTTTCTAGCGTCAAACTTGTAACCGTTGTTCTCATTATTTTGATGTCAGCAACAACATTCATTACGCAACGTCAATTGATGATGAAAGGCATGCCGGCCGCATCTCTTGAGAACAACCCCATGGTGCAGCAGCAGAAAATTCTTCTGTATGTTTTTCCCCTTATTTTTGCGGTATCAGGCGTCAATTTTCCGGTTGGCGTTCTCATTTACTGGCTGACTACGAACATGTGGACCATGGGCCAACAGCTCTATGTGATTCGGCGCAATCCAACCCCAGGCTCGCCGGCTTTCGAAGAGTGGGAGCGACGCCAAAGTGCCAAACAGAAGTCGGTTGCACCTGGTTCAGATTCGGCCGTTAATGAATCTGGAGTAGAAGGCGTCGATGAGATCCAGACGCCGGGCCAGCGAGTCCAACCGAAGCGGAAGAAACCCAAGAGGCCAAAAAAATAAAGCCTCATAAGCCACATATTGCCCATAAGCCCTAAAGCACCACTAATTAATTTGGAGACTTCAGTGACGGAGACCAAGAAAGCGGCAAGCAACCTCGAAGAAGAAGGCGAAATTGCCGCTGATTATCTCGAGGGTCTGCTGGATATTGCTGACCTCGATGGCGACATCGATATGGATGTAGAGAATGACCGGGCCGCAGTTTCGATTGCCGGCGGCAACCTGTCCGTTCTGGTTGGCCAGGAAGGGGAGGTTCTGGATGCCCTTCAGGAGCTGACCCGACTTGCTGTTCACGCAGTAACTGGAGAGCGGAGCAGACTCATGCTCGACGTAGATGGTTTTCGAGCAAAACGTCGAAGTGAGCTTGTTCTAGCAGCCGGCCAAGCTGCCGAGCAGGTCAAGGCATCTGGGGTCGCTTTCTCGATGGAACCAATGAATCCGTTCGAGCGGAAGGTTATTCACGACGCAATTGCGACGTCGGGCCTTACCAGTGAGTCAGAAGGCGAAGAGCCAAATCGGCGGGTTGTGATTCTCCCTGCCTGATTTCTCAGGCGAAGTGTCCCTGCCTGAGGATGCAGGCGAAGTGTCCCTGCCTGAGGTTTCACGTGAAACGGCGCCATCGCGGCTCCGGCTTGGTGAGTTATTTCCTGGGTCGGAACGCGAGATTGAGCTTTACGCGGAACTACTCACCACCGTCGGGGTGGAGCGAGGTGCGATCGGACCTCGAGAGGCGGATCGAATTTGGGACAGGCACATACTTAACTGTCTTAGAGTTACTGAATTTTTTGAGCAAGACGCTGAAGTGATCGACGTTGGAAGCGGCGCCGGGCTGCCTGGGCTCGTAATTGCGCTAGCGCGTCCCGACCTAAAGGTGACCTTGCTGGAGCCACTTTTGAGAAGAACAGTTATTTTGACCGAGTTTATAGAGGCCTTGGGCATTGGCGATCGAGTGCGAGTGGTCCGCGCCCGGGCCGAGGATCATGGCGGCGAATACCGGTATGTCACCGCCAGAGCGGTGGCTCGGTTGGAGAAATTGCTCCCGATGTGCTGGTCCCTGCTGGCTCCAGGTGGGGAATTTATAGTGCTAAAAGGAGTAGACGCTGTGCACGAGGTTAAGGAAGCAGCCAGCCTCCTTACTCGCCTTAAAGCTAAATCAGTCGAGGTGATCGAGACAGCCGGCTATCCGGAAGCGCCTCAACCTGGCAGAGTTATCCGCATCGAAAGGTGAATAACCAGTGACCAGTCAGACCGTTTCACGTGAAACACAGGAAAAGCCAGTAGTCGGCGTCCGACGCCTAAAAGAGCCGATGAAGTTTCCGCCAGAGACCCGAATTCTGACGGTAGCCAATCAGAAGGGCGGAGTAGGCAAAACGACCTCAACCGTCAATTTGGCGGCCGCGCTTGCGATGGGTGGATTGCGAGTTCTGGTAATTGATCTGGATCCGCAGGGAAACGCATCCACCGCTCTTGGGGTGGACCACCACTCTGAAGGCGTCGAAGGAATGTTCGAAGTTCTGGTCGAGGATCGCCCGTTTAGCGAGGTGGTCACTAAAGTTGCCGGCTTTGACAAACTCGAATGCGTGCCAGCGACCCTGGATTTAGCTGGCGCCGAAATCCAGCTGGTGCCCATGGTCGCCAGGGAACATCGGCTCCGACGGTCCCTGGTTAAATTCCTGGCCGATCGGGAAAGTGCCGGACAGAGATTCGACTACGTGCTGATTGATTGCCCGCCAAGCCTTGGCCTTCTTACTCTAAACGCATTGGTCGCCGCTCAAGAATTACTTATTCCAATCCAATGCGAGTACTACGCGCTCGAAGGAGTTACCCAACTGCTCCGAACGCTTAGCCTGGTAACCGAACATCTAAACTCAAATCTCGTTCTGTCAACGGTGTTGTTGACGATGTACGACGGTCGAACCCGGTTAGCTGCCGATGTGGCAGCTAACGTTCGCAGCAGTTTCCCTGATGCGGTTTTAAATGCAGCCATTCCAAGAAGTGTGCGAATATCAGAGGCGCCTTCTTATGGGCAGACCGTGATGACCTACGACCCGCTTTCACCAGGCGCGATTGCCTATCTAGAGGCCGCCAGAGAGCTCGCGATGCGAGCCGAAAACACGGAGCAGGAGAACAGATGAGTGGGAAAAAAGGCGGCCTCGGCCGAGGACTCGGGGCGCTCATTCCCCAGGGTACGACCGCCTATAAGGAGGAGAACCGAACCAAGGTAAACGTCAACGAAGAAGTCGATGGAGTTCAAAATGAGATTTCCTCGACCCTAGCGACCCTGGTCGAGATCCCGATTAACTCAATCTCACCCAATCCGCGCCAACCACGCCAAATATTTGATGAAGAGGCCCTGATTGAACTAACCCACTCCATTAAGGAAGTTGGCCTCCTTCAACCACCAGTAGTACGACAAATAGGTGTAAATCGGTACGAACTGATCATGGGTGAGCGTAGATGGCGAGCCTGTCAGGCCGCCGGAATGGCAACCATGCCGGTGATCATCAAGCAGACCGGGGACGATGCGCTACTGCGGGATGCCCTTCTGGAGAACTTGCATCGAAGCCAACTCAACCCCTTAGAAGAGGGTGCGGCCTACGACCAACTTTTGAAGGACTTCGGCTGCACGCATGAGGAGTTGGCAACTCGGATTGGTCGGTCGAGGCCACAAATCTCGAACACGATTCGCCTATTGAAACTGCCAACCAGCGTCCAGCGGAAAGTCGCCGCGGGTGTGCTCTCGGCCGGCCATGCGCGAGCCATCCTTGGTCTCACAGATCTTGATGCGATGGAGCAGTTGGCGAACCGAATCATTTCTGAAGGATTGAGTGTCCGGGCAACCGAAGAAATTGTGACGCTGGGCGGTGAAGGCAAGAAAGCCAGAAAAAAGAACGCCAAACCCATATCGCCGCGACTAAACGAGATTTCAGAACGACTTTCAGATCGTTATGAAACGCGGGTCCGGGTTGAGCTGGGGAAACGCAAAGGAAAGATGACCATTGAATTTGCGTCTATTGAAGATCTTGAGCGGATTCTTTCGCTGCTAGAGCGATGAGCGTTTCAAAGCATTAACTACCAATGAAAGATAGAGCTCTCCGATATCCAATCCGGCGGCTTCGACGGCTTGCGGAAATAGCGATGTCTCTGTCATTCCAGGAGCCATATTCACTTCAAGAAACCAGACGCCCCCTTTATCGTCGATGATCAAGTCGGAACGTGAAATGTCTCGAAGCCCTAAGCGATTGTGAGCATCTAACGCAACCTCGGTGGCGCGCCTTGTTATCTCGTCAGATATTCGTGCTGGCACGAAAAACTCAGTGACGCCCGCCGTGTATCTAGAATCGTAAGAGTAAGTGCCTGAATCCGGAACGATCTCTACTGCCGGCAAGGCCCGTGGCCCGGTGCCATCATCAATGATCGAAATGGCTATTTCAGTCCCCATTATTCCTTCTTCGATTAGGGCGTCGTTTCCATATGCAAAGCAAGAAATCATTGCTTCGGGCAGTTCACCGACTTCTTTAACAAATGTCGCCCCAAGCGAGGAACCCCCTTTTGTCGGCTTAACCATGAGTGGCATTCCAAATTTTTTGCTGATCGCATCCAATAATGCAATCGCACCCAATTCGCGGAAGGTCGAATGCGGTAAAACAACTCCACGCGGTGTTAGAGTGGTGGCGGAAGAAACAATGCCCTTTGCCACAGGCTTATTGAAAGCCCTCCGACAAGCTGAGGGTCGAGATCCTACATACGGCAGATCGACCAGCTCGAGAATATCCCTGACCGAACCGTCTTCACCGGCGGCGCCATGCAAGGTGGGAAAAAGAACCACGCCAGGCTCTTTGGCTAAGTCTTGAAGAGTATTCAGTAGCGAACTATCTGGGTCGATTTCAATTACTTCCACTCCAATGTCACGAAGTGCAAGTGCGACCCGGCGCCCGGATCGGAGCGAAACATCTCGTTCATGAGATAGACCGCCAGCAAGTACAACGACCTTCGAAAGATCAGTCATTCCCGACTCCATCGCTGATTGGCGCGAAAGTATGACGTAGTTCCATTTCTTCATTGATGACTGCTGACAAGCGACGAACACCTTCTTCGATTCGCTCTGGTGTTGGGTAGCAGTAGGAAAGTCGCATAGACCAGGAACCGAAGCCATCAGCGTAGAAAGCGGTTCCCGGTACGTAGGCAACTCGAGCGGTGATCGCTCGCGGCAACATAGCTCTAGTGTCTATGCCTTCAGGAAGAGTTGCCCACACATAGAATCCACCGCGCGGTTTAGTCCAAACCGCACTAGCTGGGAAGTACTGGTCGAGGGCATTCAGCATTGCGTCTCTGCGTTCGCGATAAAGTTCACGAAAATTCTTGATCTGGTCAAGCCACGGCTCTGTTGCGAGATACCGGGAGATTGCTAGTTGTGCAAAATTAGACGGACACAGGATCGTTGATTCACTGGCCATTACTAATTTTTCACGAACAGCATGCGGTGCCGCCGCCCAACCAACTCTGAGCCCGGGCGCAAAAGTCTTGGAGAACGAACCCAAATAAATGACATTCTCTTGATCGTCGGCGCGCATTGCCCGATACGGTTCCTCATCAAATCCCAACAGACCGTACGGATTGTCTTCGATGATCAAAATTTCATGCCGCCGTGCAATTTCAATAATTTCTCGTCTACGCGGTAGCGAAAGAGTGACGCCAGCGGGATTCTGAAAATTCGGCACCGTATACAGAAACTTGATCTTGCCTCCACTGGCCCGAACTGAGGCGATGGCTTGGCTAACACTTTCTGGGATCAATCCATCTTCATCCATTGCAATGTGGACGATCTGAGCTTGGTACTGACGGAAGGTGCCGAGCGCGCCTACATATGATGGAGCTTCAGCTAACACAACATCGCCTGGATCCAAGAAAATTCTAGAAATAAGGTCGAGTGCTTGTTGTGAGCCAGTTGTAACGATGACATCATCGGGATGGGCCTGAACCCCTTCAAGGGCCATGATCTCTGTGATCTGCTCGCGCAGCCGAGGATGCCCCTGTCCGCTTCCATATTGCAGAGCTACTTGCCCCTCTTCGGCAATCACATCGGAAAAGACTTTGGAAATTGCGTTCATCGGTAGAGCCGTGAGGTTGGGCATGCCGCCAGCCAGGGACACGACTTCCGGTCTTGAGGCAACCGCAAAGAGCGCTCTAATTTCGCTTGTGGTCATGGCTTTAGTGCGTTCGGCATAACGATCGACGAAGGCGTCAAGTCTGGAGCCATGGGAAATCTCGTTCATCGCAGGTCACCTCCTCAATCAATGGGCACGGTAAGGATAGGGCAGTTAGTAGAGGCGATGGATGTCAGATATTCGCAAGCTTCCAGTCTGGCTGTCTCGCTCGGTTGGAAGGTAGAGCCGTTGGATTGCCACCACGATTGACTCCGCCAGGGCATCTCTAAAAGCCGGCTGGGCTAGCCGAAGTGCATCGGCGGGTGAGGTTAGGTAACCACACTCGATTCTGATCGCTGGCATTTTCGTATGACGTAGGAGTTCCCAGGTCATGGCATGGGTTTTACAGTCTAGTAATTCGGTTCTGGCACATATTTCGCGTTGAACGAGTGAGGCAAAGCGCTCGCCGACTATCGAGTGAGAACCATGGGCATCGTTGCCGTAATAGAACGTCGCGACGCCTGAAGCCTCGGGACACTGGTGCGAATCAAGATGAAGGGAGATAAACAGGTCTGCGTTACTCCGATTGGCGAAAGTCGCCCGTTCGACATCTCCCTCTTTTGGGGCCGCCTCGCCATGCGTTAGGTAGGCGCTGGCGCCCAGGGCAAATAGCCGCCCCTCAATTCTCCGGGCCAGGTCAAACACGATGCTCGATTCAGAAATGCCAAAGACCTCTTCGGTTCCGTCGCCAGCCGGATCAATGACAACCGTCTTTCCAACTAGCGATGGTCCGGCTCGCCCGATTGCGTCTTCTAGCCGGAGAGTATGCGGGGCGCCACCTGTGACTGTTCGGGAGAGTCGGGCAAGTGCGCTGAAAGTTGCTGGCCCGCAGGTGCCGTCGTCGCGAATCCCCGCCGCCCGCTGAAATTCGGAAAGAGCGCGCGCCGTGCGCGGGCCAAATATTGCATCGATCCGGCCGACATCAAAACCCATCCCAAGCAGCCGGTTCTGTAGGGCTGCAACGTCATCTCCCCGGAGCAGGTGGCTGGCGCTGTAACTCAAAGCTCGGTCGCCAAGTCGCCAATGCGCCTCATCGATTGCTCTAAACGTATGCTCCCCGACCAGACCATCTACGGTGAGCCCGCGAGTCTGCTGAAAAGATCGAACTGCCTGCTCAACCTCGTCATCGAAGACATCTGAATTACTCTCCGGAAGCAAGCCGAGGAGGACCAGATTGTGGCGCAGTTGGGCTATTTGCGGCCCCTGGTCACCTAGCTTCATGCCCCAACCTTAAGCCCAGCGATTAACCCAGGTTCAGCCCTTGATGAATGGCTCTAAATCCCTTAGCAGCATTGGCTTTGGCTTTGCGCCGATTATGGTCTTAACTACCTGACCGTCGACGAAGACATAAAGGGCCGGGATGGAGGTAATCCCATACTTAATGGAGAGCGCGGAATTCTCATCGGTGTTGAGTTTGACGATCTTGATCTTCTCAGAGTATTCGGTGGAAATCTCTTCAAGGATAGGTGCGACGGCACGACATGGTCCGCACCACTCTGCCCAGAAATCCACGAGTACTGGCTTCGTGCTCTTCAGAACCTCAGCGTCAAAGTTATCCGCGCTCACATGTGTTGTTGCCATTCTTATATCTCCGTATCGCTTGGGGTTTTAGGAATTCAGCTCGGTAAGAAAACGCTCAGCATCTAGAGCTGCTTGAGCCCCAGTGCCAGCGGCGGTGATTGCCTGTCGGTAGATATGGTCAACTAGATCGCCGCAGGCGAATACGCCGGAAAGATTGGTGCGCGTCGAATGTGGTTCGACTTCAACATATCCTGCCGCGTCAACCGTCACTTGCCCGCGAACTAGTTCGCTTCGAGGATCGTGTCCAATTGCGACGAATAGCCCGGTAACTTCTAACTCCGACGTCGTTGCGTCGATGGTATTGCGTAGAACAAGTGATGAGACCTTAGCTTCACCCAACACATCAATGACCTCTGAGTTCCAGCGAAAACTGATCTTTGGATTATTCATGGCGCGTTCGATCATGATCTTGGATGCACGGAGAGAATCCCGGCGATGAATCATTGTCACGCTACGACCAAATCGGGTGAGAAACATTGCTTCTTCGACCGCTGAATCACCACCACCTACTACGGCAATATCTTGATCGCGGAAAAAGAACCCGTCGCAAGTTGCACACCATGAGACTCCATGACCAGACAGGCGCTTCTCGTTCGGAAGGCCGATTTCGCGAAAAGCCGAACCCATGGCTAAGACGACCGCCTTAGCCTTAACGACATTCCCGCCTCCATCTGTAAGCGTCTTTATCGGCGACGATAGATCCATCGAGACAATGTCGTCGGTTATCAAAGTTGTTCCAAAACGAGCGGCCTGCTTGCGCATTGCCTCCATCAGGTCGGGACCCATGATCCCCTCGCTAAACCCAGGAAAATTCTCAACTTCGGTGGTGTTCATTAGCGCGCCACCGCTAGTTACCGACCCTTCGTAAAGTTGAGGCGACAACTGGGCTCTGGCGGCATAGATTGCCGCCGTATAGCCGGCTGGTCCTGAGCCAACAATGACAATCTCGTGGATTTTTGAGGAAGAGTCGGACTCGGACTCGGACTGGTTGGAAATCACATTTAGCACAACCCGATCTTAGGCCGAATCCATTCCCCGACGGGTGATAGCGCGGAGGCGGACAAAAAGGAGATCAACTTCGACAATTCGAAGTTTCCGGGCAAGAAGCAGGTAAAGGCCTAGAAAAGTGGGTCCGGATACGGCCAGGGTGAGCAGAGAACCCAGAGCCCCTTTTCCAATGAATGTGCCAAGAATATGGGCAATTGCGTAGGCCGGAATCATGGCAAGCACTGAGGCTAATCCAAGTCGAACGTGGGTTCGTAGGATTCCACTTCCGCCGATAGACCCAATGTGCTTGCCCAGTCGCTTGAGAGTTACTCGGATACTTACGAAATATGCCAGGGCAAAGGCTCCAGCCAATCCGACGACGACCCATCGGAGCGGGAGGAAAAAGTGTGCAATCAGAGACAGGACCACCATTACCGTATTGAGAATCAAGTTGATTCCTACCGGCGTTTTGGTGTCCTCGAATGCATAAAAGCCACGAAGCAGCAGATGGTTTGCACTAAATGGGATTAGCCCTAATGAAAAGCCGGCCAGTACGTAGCCGATTTGCCGGGCGTTGACCGGATCGGTGCCGGCGTAGAGCACGGTGGCGATCAAAGGACCGAAGGATAAGAAGGCGATCGCAGCGGGAACTGTTGCGACTCCAATCATTTTGAGTGCCGTACTAATTTCGTTTCGGACTTCCTCGATTCGCTTATCGGCAGCTGCAGCGGATATTCGTGGAAGAAGGGCCGTAACGAGAGAAACAGTGAATATTGAGTGCGGAAGAACGAAAATCAGGTAAGCATTTGCATATGTGGTGAACCCGACTCCGAGAACAAGCCCCAAAGCTTTTGCCTTAACTGATGCAGCAGTTGCGATATTCACTACGACTAGGTAGCCAATTTGATTTACTAAAACAAAACAGAAAGTCCAGAATGCAAGTCGACTGGAATGCCCAATTCCGCCGCCGCGCCAATCGAATCGAGGCTTGAGTCGCACCTTGAGGCCCACGACTACGGGAACCAAGATTAGGAATTGAAGTGCAACGCCGGTCGTGGTGCCAAGGCCCAGTAACGCGGTCTCTCCAGAAGTTATCGTCCTGGAAGTGACGTGCGGCGCGATTTTTAGAAAAACCAAAAGCGATGAGATAACGACAAGATTATTTAAAACCGGCGCCCACATCATTGGGCCAAACCTGTCTCGTGAATTTGCCACTTGCCCAAACATGACGAACAAGCCGAGGAAAAAAATCTGAGGTAGGCAATATCTGGCAAAGACCACCGTTAATGCATATTCGTGTTCAAAACCGACGCTTGAAAACTTGCTTGCGTATATTCGAACAAGTAAGGGTGCCAGAAGCACTGCGGCTACGGTTATGGCACCGAGAAGAATGGCAGTTGCCGTCAAGAGCCTAGAAGCAAAGGCCGCACCGCCATCGTCATCTTCGTTCATGGAGCGAACCAACTGGGGTACAAAGACAGAGTTGAGCGCGCCTCCAATCAGCAAGATATAAAGGATGGTCGGGATTGTATTAGCCACATTGAAGGTGTCGGCGAAGATCGCTGTGCCCAAAGCCGCCACAACGAGAAGGTTTCGAACCATCCCAGTGATTCTCGATACGACAGTACCGACCGCCATTACCGCGGTTGATCTAAAAACAGTCATAGCTCATCGATCACCAGTGACTCTTGTTCTAGTTTCAACTTCTTGCGCCTACGGAGTCGACCCGTAATTTGAATTGCTGAGCCGATTACAAGCGCAATAGCCGCACCCTCCATAATCCAGTTGGCTATAGCGGGAACGGTTCTGATGCTTAAAGTCAACTCCGACACATCACCTAGAGTTTCTCCATTTGGTGCCGCAAGGCTTGCAACCAAGGTTAGATCGCCGCTTGTCACAGCATCGATCGGAACCATGACCTGGGTTTTGCTCTTGGCTTCCAATGACACCTGAATGTAAGCCGGTTGAAGGATTCGGAACGTCGTAGGGATTACCCGCAAAACCACGGTAGCCGGGTTCGCCGAGTCGTTGGTAATCGTTATTGGGAGCTTCTGATGAAGCGTCGTCAACGTGTAACTCCCGGGGAGCACCCTTATTTGGCGCACAATTGATTCGGAAGCCGCAACAGCCGACTGAGCGTATTGAGAAGCCTGGAGATTGCGGCCATGCCACGAGGTAGAAAGAAGAACAGAACTTCGTAAAATCTCATTTCGTACAGACCAACTGCCAATCTGACTTGCCGACGCGAAGAGGGAGAGGTTGTTATTAACCAACTGCAGCGCCGAGACTTCGCCGTCGTTCAGTGCAGATAACCCAGAAATCTTCAGCGTGTTTCCAGACGTAACCGGAGAATTTCGCAATTGGTCTAGCGATATCTCACGGATTGGGACCACGGAATCAATTGTCGCCATGGTTTCACTATTAGGGCTCCACAATCTTGGCGGAAGCAATATTTGAGCTCTTGGAATTGACGGGCGCTCTGAAGTAATCATCGTCAATTCCGCCGATAACCGATTGGCAGACAGCGGTGTGAGATCGACTAACTGTCGAGCCAAGGTGGCGTCATATTGGAGCCGGCTTTGGGAAGTCTTTGAACCAAGATTAGAAGACCCAGTGGCGGTCTGTGTGTTTACAACTGAAGCGCTACTGATTAGGAACGTATTTGCTGAATTGTTTTCAATCAGAGACTTGGTGGACTTGTCTATGAGTCCGCCCAGTGGCCAGGCTGCAACATTTGATACTGGTTGTTGAAGCAGTGCGCTGAGTCGACTCGCACCTTCACTTATGGACCTAGTCAAGTTGTATTTCAAATCAGACTTAGCCAAAGTCGTTAGATCCGGGTCCCCATATGGCAGGGCGATAACTTGACTATTGGCAACTGCGCTTCGCAAATGAGTGAGCCAAGCGATCGCAACATCCTGTCCGCTGCCAGGCTTACCTTGTCCATAGGTGTACCCGTCGGCCATGGCTGCCACAGATTCAACGAGATACGGATCAATGAGCCAGGTTGTGAGCGGGCCACTTCCAAAATTCAAAATTTGCCCGAGTCGGCCATCGGGAGCTAGCGACTTTGCCAGGTCGTCGTCAATGAAATTTCCTAGTAGATCTCGGTGCGGCGGTTCAACCAACGGCAGCATCCAGACGATTGGAGTCGGCTGGACGCTGGAACCGCCGCTGCCATAGGAAAAGAACGGGATTGATTTCACTGCACGCCCGTTTATGACTAGTTGGAGCCAGAATCCATGAACGCCAAGATCTCGAACCATGGCATCTGAACCGGTGAGTGATATCGAGGCGGTAGCCGGGACCAATGGGTCTATCGATGTTGCACCCATTCGAGTTACTAGTGGAGCACCGCTTGCCTTGGAGTTGGCGGCGAATGCAGCTATTTGACTACGCGAACTAAAAACCTGGTCGCTTGAAAGAATCTGCAGCGACCAGTTGGAAACGGTAATCGGCGAAGTGATCGAGACGCTGACATCGATCAGGTCGCGACTGGCGGTAGCCCCCAGATGATTGTTTATGTTGGTTATCACCACGTTTACGCCATTGGTTGAAGCCGCTAACGATGGCGCTGGACTGCCGAAAAAAAGCCCAGTGAGTGCTAGTAGGAAAAAGGTGAGGTGGGCGCCAAGGCGACGAATTGATTTCAAGTCTGTTCGCTTAATCCAGAAGGGCGACTAGGTCGCCATAGCCGGCGAGAAGTTTTCGCTCATCAGAGTAGGCGAGCCGAGAAACAACCTCCTGCACCGGGAACCAAGCGACTTCGTCGACCTCAAAGGGTTGCGGCGCAAGATGACCACCGGTTTCGGTAAAGAGAAAATGATGAACGGTTTTATGAATCCGTTTCCCATCCGCCATGAACCAGAAGTCGATCACACCCAGCGATCTGGCAATGGCGCTTTGAATACCAGTCTCCTCCGCCACTTCGCGCAGCGCCGCCTCTTCGGGCGTTTCGCCGGATTCAATGTGCCCTTTAGGTAGTGACCAGAGGGTGCGTCCCCGCTTATCCTTGCGCCCGATTAGGAGGCCGGTGCTCCGGTCTGAACTCAGAACCAAGCCGCCCGCGCTGATTTCTTCTACTTTTTTGACCCGGACCTTACTGGTCTTGCCCCGGTGCGGCGGTCCAGGCTTCGGGGCTGGCGAGGTGCCCTCATTGGTCGTCACACCCGTCAGCGTAACGAGGGAGGTCCCACTCGTCCTACCCTTAGACGCGATGAGTACTCGACGTAGACCAAATGTGCCGCTATCGGCTGCGCAAGCTCTGGCCATGAGCGAACTGCTCAGAGTAGAGCCAGCCGCAACTGCGCTAGCCGAGCTATTCGCTAAGGCTGGCTTCAAACTGGCTTTGGTAGGTGGCTCCGTACGAGACGCGCTACTTGGTCGACTCTCATCTGACCTGGATTTCACAACAGATGCCAAACCGGATCAGACCAGAGCCGTAATGGCCAGATGGGCCGATGCGATCTGGGAGACCGGAGCCGCATTCGGAACGATCGCCGGCAAGAAGGGTAAAGATAATCCGGTCACCGTCGAGATCACGACTTACCGCAGCGAGGTTTATTTTGGCGAAAGTCGAAAGCCCGAGGTTTCCTTTGGCGAGAGCCTTGAAGAGGACCTGCTGCGGCGAGATTTCACGATCAACGCTATGGCTCTTGAATTAACAACTCCCGAACCTCTATTCAGGGATCCTTACGATGGCCTTAGCGATCTAACCCTTAAGTTGTTACGGACCCCACTAGCCCCGGAGGTCTCCTTCTCGGAAGACCCTCTGCGAATGATGAGGGCGGCAAGATTTGCCGCACAACTGGAATTCGTCGTCGACAAAGCTGCGCTTGAAGCGATTGCATCAATGAAGGACCGGATTGGGATTGTGTCTTCCGAACGAGTTCGTGATGAGTTCGTAAAGCTCCTAATGGCCCCTTCACCAAGACTCGGACTCTCTATCTTGGTTGAAACTGGTCTGGCCGAATTCGTCATTCCAGAATTGCCAAAACTCAAACTCGAAATCGACGAACACCATCGTCACAAAGACGTCTACGAACATTCGCTAACTGTGCTTGAGCAAGCGATTGCCATGGAGGACCGAGTTGGCGGGCCTGATTTGGTACTGCGTTTAGCCGCATTGCTGCATGACATTGGCAAACCCAAAACACGTGCCTTTGTGCCGGGTGGTGGCGTCTCATTTCATCACCATGAAGTAGTCGGAGCGCATCTGGCCAAGGCTCGTTTGAAAGCTCTGCGTTTTGACAAGCAGACCGTTGATGAAGTGTCGAATCTGGTCGAGCTCCACTTGCGCTTCCATGGATATGGTGCCGGCGAATGGAGCGATAGTGCCGTGCGGAGGTACGTGCGTGACGCGGGGCCACTGCTGACTCGGTTGCATGTATTGACTCGTTCCGATTGCACCACGAGAAATCAGAGAAAAGCGCAAGCGCTCGCCGGTTCATACGATGACTTAGAGAACCGGATTAGCCGCCTTAGCCAACAGGAAGAACTAGCTTCGATGCGCCCGGATCTCGACGGTACGGCGATCATGGAAATTCTTGCGATCCCGCCATCACGCACGGTCGGCCGGGCCTATGACTACTTGTTGGAACTGCGAATCGAAAACGGTCCATTGGGCGTGGAAAGGGCTACTAAAGAGTTGAAGAACTGGTGGGCAAGTCAGGCTTAAAGCGTCGCCCAGTGAGCAAGGCCGTGTAGAGCAAATAAGTGACCGCTACCGCAAGTGGAACTGGAGTTCCTCGGCCATCAGGGGAAATGATCAGAGCCGCGAGCGAGGCGCCAAGAACGATACAAATGTTCACCGCCATGTCATAGATAGCGAAGACTCGTCCGCGGAACGCATCCTCAACATGGTGCTGCACAAGCGAGTCGCAGGTGACTTTAACGGCCTGGCCGCACATTGAGGCCCCGAGCGCAAGCAATGGTAACGACACTGGATTCGACCAGGCGATGAGAAGGGCGGGGACCGAACCCAGTGCCAGATTTAGTCGCAACCACCGGTGGCGCCCAATCCGTTGAACAAAGAACGGAGTAATTGCGGCACCTAAAACAACGCCAACTCCAGCGGCGCTGATCACGGTGGCCAGGCCCGCCAGCCCTTGATCTGGGGAATTTGGATTGTGAAAGGAATTTCGTTCCATCAGTAACGCTGCGACAGTGAGGGCGGTCAGCCCACCACGTTGAATTGATACCGCGATCATGGCTAAGGACGCGTCGACCCGGTTGCGGAGGTACCGAATTCCCGAGCCGACATCTATCAAGCCGTCTACAAATATCCGACGGTCTTTAGCGACGTTCGTCTCCTCAGGTAGGGGGCCGAGTGAAAGACGGGTCAGCCTAAGGGCGAGCAAAGCGGCCACCAAGTAACCCAAACTTGCAACTAGGACGAGGGCGCCGTCGGCATGGTCGGGGGCAATTGCTCCCTCAAGGCCCTTGCGAAGGAAGTAGCCCAGACCGCCTCCGATCACCGTTGCGACGGTCCCACCAGTGACCGCTAAGGCATTGGCGCCGACCAATACTTGGTGTTCGACCAACCTAGGCAAGCCGGCCGACAGACCCGAAAGAATTAGGCGATTGATTCCAAAAGCAGCCAATACTGAGCCTACGAAAACTGCCCCGGTCTCACCTTTGACCAGTAAGGAAGCCACCAACAGTAAGTCAAGGGCCCTAACGGAGTTTGCAACTAGGACGATCTGCCTGCGTGGGAAGCGATCAAGGACAGTTCCAATAAAGGGCCCGATCAGCGAATAAGGCAGCAGCATCAGAGCGAAAGCCCCGGCTGCGGCACTGGCGCTGGCCTGCCTCTCGGGCGAGAAAAGTACAAACGATGCCAGTGCGCTCTGGTAAAGCCCGTCCATGCCTTGGGAAGTCCACCGAAGAGCCAAGAGGCGAACAAAAAGGGAATGGCCAAAGAGATCGAAACCTGCTCGCTCTTTGACCATTCCCAAAGCCTATGTGGAAATCAGGATCAGCTGATTACCACAATTATCAGCCGGCTTCTGCTTATCTTTCGATAGTACCTGCGATGAAATCCTCGACCGCATTGCGGGCGTCATCATCGAAATACTGTACGGGTGGCGACTTCATAAAATATGAAGCGGCCGAAAGGATTGGCCCGCCGATTCCGCGGTCAAGAGCGATCTTGGCGCAGCGAATTGCATCAATAATGACGCCAGCCGAGTTTGGTGAATCCCAAACCTCAAGTTTGTATTCGAGATTGAGTGGCACATCTCCGAAGGCCCGTCCTTCTAGGCGAACATAAGCCCACTTGCGGTCGTCGAGCCATGAGACGTAGTCGGACGGTCCGATGTGGACGTTGCCCTTGCCTATGTCCTGGGAAAGTTGCGAGGTAACCGCATTGGTTTTTGAGATCTTCTTCGACTCAAGACGATCGCGCTCAAGCATGTTCATGAAGTCCATGTTTCCGCCAACGTTTAGTTGGAGTGTGCGCTCAAGATTTACACCGCGGTCTTCAAAAAGTTTGGCCAGAACTCGATGCGTGATGGTGGCTCCCACCTGGCTCTTGATGTCGTCCCCGATGATTGGTAATCCGGCAGCTGTGAATTTGTCGGCCCACTCTTTTGTTCCAGCGATAAAGACCGGGAGCGCATTTACGAAGGCAACTCCAGCGTCAATTGCACATTGCGCATAGAAGCGAGCGGCGTCCTCAGAACCGACAGGCAAGTAACAGACCAAAACGTCGGGTCGTGCTTCCTTGAGGGCAGCGACTACGTCGACTGGGTCTGCGGATGATTCTTCGATCGTCTCGCGGTAGTACTTTCCGAGGCCGTCGAGAGTGTGGCCACGTTGGACCAGGACACCCGTCGATGGGACGTCACTGAATCGAATCGTGTTGTTCTCGCTTGCGAAGATCGCCTCGGCTAGATCCGAGCCAACTTTTTTGGCATCCACATCGAAGGCCGCTACGAATTTGACGTCGCGAACGTGATAGGGACCGAACTGCACATGCATCAACCCCGGCACTTTTCCGCTGGGGTCAGCATTCTTGTAGTACTCAACACCCTGAAGCAGTGAAGAGGCACAGTTTCCGACGCCAACTATGGCGACTCGTATCTCGCTCATTTATTCATCTCTTTCTCTTCGCTTCTCGCATTATCGATAAGTTCGTTCAACCAGCGGACTTCACGTTCTACTGCTTCTTCTCCGTGGCGTTGGAGTTCCAACGTCCAGGAGTCCATCCGTTCCATGCCTCGGCTAAGCGATTCCCTAATCGCTTCCAGCCGCTCTACTAATTTGGTGTGGCGTCCCTCCAAGATGCGAACGCGCACGCGAACATCCGTCTGAGAAAAAAGAGCAAGTCGGACGGCAAATGATTCGTCGTCCCATTCCTTTGGCCCAGCCTCAGCAAGAAGCTCATTTAGCCGTTCTTTGCCGGCGGCAGTGAGCGAGTACGAGATTCGGGCTCTTGGGTTGGCGCCTCGCCGAACCCCATGGGCAGCGCTCTCATCGACCTGGAGGTAGCCGCTCTGAGTTAGATCTCGAAGTGCTGGATATAGCGATCCATATGACAGTGAACGGACCTGACCAATGAGTGCCAAGGTACGTTTCCGCAGTTCATAGCCGTGTAATTCGCCTTCTTTGAGCGTGCCTAGGATTGCTAATTCAAGGGTCTGGCTCTTTCTGGTAGCCACGGCACCCCCTCAGTCAGCTCTACGAGATTTGCAACGAATCCTGCTGCGATATATCGCCACGATATAAGAGCTCTAGGCTTCAGGCAAGTTACTCAGGTTCTGCCTTTACCCTGTCCTCCGTGTCTGAGCCGGTGATTGCCCGAGATGTGATCGATTACGCGCTTACCCGCCGATCGGTGCTGGTAGAGCTATTTCGTGGATCGAGCCACTACTCGGACGCGTGCGATGCTGATCCATATCTGCGACGCGCGGCCAAGTTCCATGGTGAGAAAACCAGCCGGAATTGCCCCGTTTGTCGGCGGAAAGAGCTGGTGGAATTGCGCTATACCTTTGGGGATGAGTTGGGCCAGTACTCCGGGCGGATAAAGTCAGTCGAGGAGATCAAGGAGATGGCCGGGCTGATTGGGGAATTTCGGGTCTACACCGTGGAGATTTGCCTCGATTGCGGTTGGAATCATCTAGTCAATTCGTATTTGCTCGGCGATGGGGTTCATAGAAAGCCCCCACGCAGAGTCCGTACCCTTGAAGACGAGTGGGGAAGGTAGCGTTCAACCATGGCTTCCCAAGGCGTTCTCCGTCGGAGATTCTTCGTTCGCTGGCTGTTCATGCTTGGCGGTCTGCTATTTCTTTCCGGTCTTGTGACGCTGATCGCTGCGTACATAACGGTGAAAATTCCAAACCCCAACGATTTCTCTACGGGCCAGGCAACGATCATTCAGTACTCGGATGGCTCTGAAATTGGCCGTCTAGGCGCCCAGAACCGAGTGAGCGTGCCGTTGGCTCGGATTCCTCTCCAAGTTCGCCAAGCCGTGATGTCTGCGGAGAATCGAAGTTTCTATACCGACCACGCAATCGACCCCTTGGGCATTATGCGAGCTCTTTATCACGATCTTCGCGGAGGTTCATTGCAAGGCGGTTCCACCATCACTCAGCAGTACGCCAAGACGGCATTCCTAACATCGGCTCGGACACCAACTCGAAAATTGAAAGAACTCATCATCTCGATCAAACTCGAAAATGAATTGTCCAAAGATCAGATCTTGGAGGATTACCTAAACACCATCTGGTTTGGTCGCGGAGCCTACGGAATCGAATCAGCCTCACAGCAGTACTTTGGCACCGACGTAGATCAGTTGACGTTAGAGCAAGGCGCGGTCTTGGCCGCCATTCTTCGCGCACCAGCTTATTACGACCCAAGTGTGGCGAGCGGAAATCAAGCCCGGTTGGTGGCAAGGTTCGAATACGTAATTCAAGGCATGGTCAAATCTGGGTGGATCACACCAGCTCGGGCCGCACAGGCCAAGATGCCGGTGCTTAAAGATCCAACTACAAGTGGCACCTATGGTGGACCGCGTGGCTTCTTGCTCATGACGGCAAAAAGCGAACTGAGCAAACTTGGCTTTACCGAGGATCAAATTTTAGTAAGCGGGCTTCGGGTACGCACTACCTTCCAGCGCCAAGCTCAACAAGCGGCGGAAGCAGCGGTTGCCAGATTCCGTCCGAAACCTGCTCCATCGGATCTGCACATTGGCCTTGCTTCGGTAACGCCAGGCACTGGTGCAGTTGTTGCAATGTATGGCGGTCCAGACTACTTAAAACGTCAGTTCAACGATGCCACCCAGAGCATTTCCCAGGCCGGATCAACCTTTAAGACATTCGCTTTGATTGGGGCATTGGAGGCCGGAATCGGCTTAAACACTAAGTGGAATGGGAAATCTCCGCAAACATTTAACGTAAATGGGAAGCCGTACGTTGTCGGTAATTATGCGAAGGAGTCTTTTGGCACTGTCTCACTGCTAACTGCTACCGCCGATTCAATCAACACCGTCTATGTTCCTCTTGGAATGCAAGTTGGACCAGACAAGATTGTCGAAATCGCAAGGCAGGCTGGTATTCCAGATTCAGTTGCGCTAATGCCAACTCCTTCGATTGTGCTGGGAGCAGCAAGCCCGCATGTGATTGATGTCGCTGACGCCTTTGCGACATACGCGGCTCAAGGAATCTACGCCAAGCCCTATTTCATCCAATCTGTACATGGCAATAATGGCGGCGTGCTGTATCAAGCCAAGCCACAGGGGCAACAAGTTTTCAGCAAGGACGTGATGGCTGATCTCTCATATGCCCTCAAGTATGTTGTTGATTACGGTTCAGGTTTTGAAGCCAAAAAATTAAAGCGCCCAGCCGCCGGTAAGACGGGAACCAGCGACAACAACGCAACCGCCTGGTTCAGCGGTTATACGCCTCAGTTGGCAACATCAGTTGCCTTGTTTAGAAATAGTCCAAGCGAGAACCTCCATGGGATTGGCGGGCTAAGTTCGGTCTTCGGCGGATCGTTCCCCGCTCAAATCTGGACCGCCTATATGAAAGGTGCGCTAAAGGGACAACCAGTTCTGCAGTTCCCGCCGCCAGTGCATATTTCCGGAACACTTCCAACCCCGGTGCCGGTGTTCAAAAAAGGCGTACCAACCACGATGCCGATTCCTGGCACTTCGCCAACGCCAACTCCAACGCCAACTCCAACGGATACGACTTTAACTCCGACGCCAACGCCAACTCCAACGGATACGACACCACCACCGGCGCCACCACCTGCCACCGCAACCCCGGCTGCTACTCCGTAATTTCGTCGAATCTTGTGGTCGTATGTCGGAGGGTCACATCAATTTCGTTGCCAATTTCGGGTGCCCCCTCGCCTACCCAAAACAGTAGTGAGCACTGCATGTGTGGTGGTTCGGCAAAAAGCAAGCGCTTACCTGCATATGAGTAGGGGCTTCGTTGGATTCCGGCCACCACCAGTATTGCTTTCGACAGAATCTTCAGCCGTCCAAGAAACGAGAGATCGCTTGGCGGGGCCTCCAATCCGATGCCGTGTTGAGTGCCGCCGGCAACTATTAGTAGCCAACCGTTTTTTCGAACGCGGCGTTGACGATAGCCAACCCGGTCCCCAGACGTCACTCGCTGTTTGTCGAGAACTGTTGCCGTCGATCGCATGGCCTTCGCAGCGCCCAACCAAAGTTTCGTGCCCACTCGTTCAAGAAAAATGATTGAAGGGTACTTCTCTCGCAGGTTAGTCAAGTCGGTAGCTGGCATATGTGATACCCAGATTGTGCGGTTAAAGGAAGTTGGTGAGATTCCGTCTTCAATAAGGTTCCGAATTTCGGTTGCCACCATTTCCTGCGGACTCCTGGTGGGTGAAAGTGGCAGATGGAAGACGAGGCCTTGACAGGAGACTCCGCCGATCAACTTTGCTAGCCCGCCATACTCTGAACGTGGTATTCCGTGGCGGCGAGTATCCGTGAGAATTTCCACGACGACTGGTGCCTGATCGTGCCATGACTCAATTGCCGTGAGGCTGGACAGGGTATGGATTGCTCCTGGGGTGCGATGTTGCCCAGGGCGCCAAGGGGTGAGAATAAGAATCTCGCCCGCATACAGGGCACCGATCTCATCTGCTTCAGTCGGAGTTCCAACAGCGAGTCTTTTGATTCCGAGCCGATTAACCTCGTGGACTAAGCGAGTGGCGCCTAAGCCATAACCCTCACCCTTAATGACGGGCACCAGCCCGGGGTGCTGAGTAGAAAACGCGGTGATGTGAGCGCGCCAAATTTCCGCATTGATATGCAGGGAGAGTCCCATGCGAGTCACTCTACTTTCGAAGGCGCAGCAAGAGGGTGAATAGGAATGAGAATAAGGGACTGATTCGGTAGTCCCATTCGCCTACGTATTCGATCGCCTGGCCGCCGACACCCAACTTGAATTGAAGGAGACCCGCATGCGGATCCGTTGGATCAAGAGTTGAGGTTATTCCGCGAAGATCGTAGATAGACGCCCCTGCATCCAGCGCGTCTTGGATCATGCGCCACTGGATTGCATTGCTGCCGCGCGCTTCTCGACCGTGAGCCGAAGAAGCGCCATATGAATACCACGCATGATCGCCAACTCTGATCATGATGGTTGAGGCAATTGCACTGCCCTGCCACTTTGCAAGGTAGAGCGAAAGCCGATCGCTTTCCTCAGACCGCATTGCATCCCACATGTTTTGAAAATAAATCAACGGACGTGGAATGAACTGGTCTCGCTTTGCCGTCTCGAGGTAAAGATCGTGAAATGTCTGCAAGTCTTCGCGCGAGCCCAACTCGATTGCTACTTCTTCCTTGTCTGCGCGCTTCAGATTGCGTCTCCAGAGTTGATTGAAACCAGAAAGTAGGTCTTCGCGATTCTTTCCGGCAAGGGGAAGTTGATAAACAAATTGCGGCTGCCCAAGCCCGAAGCCATCTTCGTTTCTAGGCGCACGCCAACCCGAGGACTTCAGTGAATCGCAGAGCGCGATCGCAAGATTGTTAGTTTCGTCCGGCTCTAGTGACGTAAGAGCTGTGGTTTCTTCGGTGGCTAAAGCAGTTTTCATGGTTGCTGCGCTCCAGGTGTGCTGCGCAACTGGCGGACCAATCCTGAGAAGAAAGACCCCTTCTGTTCGTGCGTATTCGACAAGTAGGTGAAGCGCCTCTGCTATTTCTTGGGTAGCGCCCTGCCAATTTAAAAGTGGGCCTTCGGGAATATAGGCAAACCATTTTGGAATTCTTGGCAATTGACGCAGAAGTAATAACGCTGCGCCGACTTGGTTATCGCCATCGAACCAGCCAATGCTTTCGCTTCGCCATTCCGCCTTAACCATTGCCCATGCTGGAGTCTGTAGAAAAGAGGCGCTGGGCAGAGACTGAATAAAAGCAAGATGCTGATCCCGGCTGATTGGGGTGATCCGTAAACTCATTCGCCGGCCATCTGCGCTATTCGTCTGCGAAGAAAGGCGATATCAGCCGCTTGAGCCAGTTCGTCGCCTGGAGTTTCGACGATCGCGGGCGCCTTGGCGTCAAGAATAATTTTTGCAACTAGGTTGGCATCCAGGTGATTTTCAAATTGACCACCTTCAAGGTTTGCGTGGCGGTCCCGTCCGGAGCCTGAAGTGTCTCGGCTGCCATTGGCGTGGACCAGGTCTATCCGTCCGGTAGCGCCGAGGATGTCGGACACTAGGGTGTCCATGTTTAGTCCTCCTGCATGGGCATGGCAGGTGTCGAGGCAGAAGCCTGCTCCGTAGCCAGATGCAATTTCGAACAATGCCTTGATTGAGTCCAATCGGCGAGCCATCGCGCGCTCGCCGCCGGCCGTATTTTCAATCAAAACAGGGACACCTGAATCAATTTTTGCCAGCGCCTTGCCCCAATTTTCAAAGCCAACCTTCGGATCGTCACCTTCTTGTACGTGTCCGCCGTGGACAATCACTCCGGCGGCTCCGCATTCGCCAGCCAACTTCAAGGTCTTATCGAGCAATGAGCGACTTGGAATACGCACCTTGTTGTTGGTCGAGGCAACGTTGATGATGTAGGGGGCGTGAACATAAAGGCGAATTCCAGCCGACTCTGCTGCCGCCCTCAAGGCACTGGGTCCGCCCGGATAAGTTAATTCTGGAGCCCTCCACGACTGGGGATTACCAAGAAAGAATTGGATAGCGTCAGCGCCGCGCGCCTGGGTCCCGGCAATCAGGTTCTCGGCGTCGAAGGCTGCGCCAATTAGGGGGTCCACGCCTTAAAGCCTACGGCGGTGGATAAGGATTTCTGTCCTGACAGTGACTCCAGGTAGCCTTAGACCACCAAACCCGGGAATATTTCTTTCCAGTTTTATTCAACGGGGCTCGGCAGCGGTCCAGTTGGCTCGCATCGCCGGGTTGGCGCAGCAACCCTCCTGCCACGGAGAGACCGTGGCCGTACAGTCCGAAGGAGGTGGGTTAACGCATGCGTCACTATGAAGTAATGGTGATCCTCGATCCAGAGTTGGAAGAGCGCACGGTCGCGCCAAGTCTCGAGACATATCTAAAGATTGTCCGAGATGCGGGCGGCACCGTCGAGAAGGTAGACATCTGGGGTCGTCGTCGCATGGCTTACGAGATTGCAAAGAAGCCAGATGGCATCTACGCAGTTCTCGAAATGAATTGTGAACCAGCCGCGGTGAGAGAGTTGGATCGCCAGCTCAACCTCAACGAAGCGGTTCTTCGCACCAAGGTAATCCGTCCCGATCAGCGCTGACGCGCCTAACTGAAGGGGGAGTCACAGCATGGCTGCTGGAGACACCGTCATCACAATCGTCGGCAATCTTGTCGACGATCCTGAACTGCGCTTCACCCCCTCGGGTGCGGCCGTTGCAAAGTTTCGGATTGCGTCAACCCCGCGTTATCTCGATAAGGCTACTAATGAATGGAAAGACGGCGATTCGCTTTTCTTGTCGTGCAACGTCTGGCGCCAAGCAGCGGAGAATGTCGCCGAATCCCTTCAACGTGGTATGCGAGTGATCGTTCAAGGTCGCCTGAAGCAACGCTCTTATGAAACTAAAGAGGGCGAGAAGCGAACCGTTTTTGAAGTAGAGGTCGATGAAGTAGGTCCATCTCTACGCAACGCCACGGCAAAGGTCGCAAAGACCAGCCGCGGCACTGGCTCGAGCCAAGGATCGCCAGCAAGCAGCCAAGACCCATGGGCAAGTGCCTCTGGTAGTTGGGGTGCTCCTGCTGGATCGATGGACGAGCCCCCGTTCTAACTCTGACCATTCCCGCTACCTGAATCAAATCTGATTCACGGGCGGGGCATCCAACAATTGGAGCACCACGATGGCCAAGCCACCGGTAAAAAAATTTAAGAAGAAGGTCTGCACCTTCTGCAAGGACAAGGTCGAATACATCGACTACAAGGACACTGGCCTGCTGCGTAAGTACATCTCCGATCGCGGCAAGATCCGGGCTCGTCGAGTAACCGGCGCTTGTGTGCAACACCAGCGCGATATTGCTCAAGCAGTGAAGAACAGCCGTGAGGTTGCCCTTCTCCCCTACACCTCGACAGCACGCTAGGAGGATGCCATGAAACTCATCCTTACCAATGAAATCACTGGCCTTGGCGCCCCTGGCGACGTAGTCGACGTAAAAGATGGCTATGCCCGAAACTTCTTGCTTCCTCGAGGGGATGCAATCGCTTGGAGTTCAGGCGGAGCAAAGCAGATTGACGGCATTCGTCGCGCTCGCAGCGCTCGCGAAGTACGCGATCTGGATCATGCTCAGGAAATCAAGACGGCACTAGAGGCCAGCCCGGTGCGACTGGCCGTCAAGGCTGGCGATGCCGGACGTCTATTTGGATCCGTAACTCAGAAGGATGTTGCCTTCGCGGTACGTCAAGCTGGTGGACCTGAAGTAGACCGTCGTCGGATCGCCCTTTCCGATCACATTAAGAGCGTCGGCATCTACAAAGTGAAGGTCACCCTGCACCCGAAGGTCGTCGCAACAATCAACCTTGAGGTTGCAAAGGCCTAAGGCCTCAGCCTTCAAGTTTTTAGTAATAAGTCGGACGGAGAGCGGAGCAATCTGCTCTCCGTCCGCCATTTGAGACAGCAGAGAACTTTCTTCGTCCACAGATTCGCAGGCGGCGAGTGCTGGTCTGACCTGGCGCTTTGAGCAGCGGCTTTCTAATCATCCACAACCCATCAACATCCTGTACACACGCGAATACGGCCTTTCCCACAGCAATATCCACAAGGTTATCCACAGATTGACTAGTCCATCCCGTAGGTTCCTGTCGGTGGTCGCGTAGATCATCAGGTGAAGCGGTCAGAGCAGTTTCTATGGGAGTTGAACCATTAATGAGTATTGCCGAGTTCCCTCGAGATACTGAGTACGAGCGCACTCCCCCGCAAGACATTGCCGCCGAACAGTGCGTTCTTGGTGGGATGCTCCTTTCGAAAGACGCAATCGCCGACGTTGTTGAAGCTCTCCGATCCAGAGATTTTTACCGCCCGGTGCATGAGTCGATCTTCGATGCGATTCTAGATTTATATGCCCGAGGCGAACCAGCCGACCCGGTTACGGTGGCCGCTGAATTAACCAAGCGAGGCGAGATAGCCAAGGTCGGTGGTGCGCCCTATCTGCACACCCTGATCTCCTCGGTACCAACGGCAGCCAATGCCGGTTACTACGCCAAGATTGTTCGGGAACGAGCAATTCTCCGTCGGCTGGTGGCAGCTGGTACCAAGATCGTTCAACTTGGTTATGCAGTCGAGGGCGAGGTAGACGAGGTCGTCGACGCCGCCCAGGCGGAAGTCTTTGCGGTAACCGAGCGTCGGGTGAGCGAGGACTATGTAATCCTCAACGACCTCCTGCCGGAAGCGCTCGATGAGATTGAATCCATTGGCACCCGCGGTGGCCAGATGATCGGTGTGCCAACCGGATTCGCCGATCTTGATGATCTGACAAATGGCTTGCATCCGGGACAGATGGTCGTTCTTGCGGCCCGGCCCGCGATTGGTAAGTCCACGCTCGGTCTGGATCTGGCTCGATCAGCGTCAATCAAGAATGGCCTTACTTCGGTGATCTTCAGTCTTGAAATGGGTCGGAACGAGATCACGATGCGGATGCTCTCTGCCGAATCACGGGTACCGCTCCAACACATGCGAAGCGGCACTATGACCGATGACGAATGGGCCAGGCTTGCCAGGAGAATGGGCGAGATATCCCAGGCGCCACTTTTTATCGACGATTCGCCGAACATGACGATGATGGAGATTCGCGCGAAGTGTCGTCGGCTTAAGCAACGTCATGATCTCAGACTTGTTGTTATCGACTATTTGCAGTTGATGACCAGCGGGAAAAAAGTCGAGAGCCGCCAGCAAGAGGTATCCGAATTTTCACGTCAACTTAAGTTGCTCGCCAAAGAACTCGGTGTTCCGGTTGTTGCAATCAGCCAGTTGAACCGTGGCCCAGAACAACGCACGGATAAGAAGCCGCTCCTATCCGATCTTCGCGAATCTGGATCGATTGAACAGGATGCTGACATGGTGATCCTGCTTCACCGCGAGGATGCCTATGACCGTGATCATCCGCGTCAAGGCGAAGCCGATCTGATTGTCGCCAAACACCGCAACGGGCCCACTCGCACTGTCACGGTTGCCTTCCAGGGCCACTACTCGCGCTTCGTCGATATGGCTTCCTCTATCTAGTGGAGAGTCATCGGTTCTTGGCGATTGCGTTGGCGCACGAACTCGATACGGAGCCGCTCAGCAATAAATCGGGACTTTCTTGTTCGTCTCCCGAAACAGTAGCGTGGAACGCCCCGAAACAGTAGCGTGGAACGCCCCGAAATGGTAGCGTCGAGTGGCCCGAAACGGTAGCATCATAGACGTGAATCAACCCACAACCAGCAGGACGCCGTACCGACGTCGCGTGATAGACGCCGAAATAGATGCATTGCAGAGTGGGGCAGCCGCCATCGCGTTGGAAGGGGCAAAGGCCGTTGGTAAAACCGCAACGGCCGCGCAGAGATCGACGACCATATTTGAACTTGATCGGAAAGAGGTGCGCGAGGTTCTAAGCGCCGATCCAGATCGCGTCCTAGAGGCAGACTTCCCAGTGCTCTTGGACGAATGGCAGTACGAGCCGGATTTATGGAACGTTGTTCGTCGCGCAGTTGATTCGGGAGCCGCTCCTGGATCTTTTTTTCTCACTGGTTCAGCTGGCGCCGAACCTACGGGAACTCACTCCGGGTCAGGTCGAATCCTCCGTCTGCGCATGAGGCCACTTTCTCTCGCAGAGCGAGGTATCGAAACACCAACGGTGAGTCTTGCCGCTCTACTCGAAGGCAATCGCCCTGAAATCATCGGTGAAACTGAGATTGGACTCAAGGACTACGTGCGCGAAATCCTCTCATCGGGTTTTCCTGCGATTCGAGAACTGTCGGAGCGTGCCCGCAGGGCTCAGCTAGACGGTTACCTGGCTCGAGTCGTGGATCGAGACTTTCCTGAATTGGGACACCAGATTCGCAACCCGACGGCGTTGCAGCGTTGGATGGCTGCCTATGCTGCGGCAACTTCGACTACGGCTTCCTTCGAGAGAATTCGAGACGCAGCCACTTCTGGTGAGGGGGTGAAGCCAGCCAGGACAACAGCGCAGCCTTATCGAGACACGCTGGAGAGGCTCTGGATCCTTGATCCCCTACCCGCATGGATCCCCACTAGAAACCATCTTAAAGAACTAGGCGAAGCGCCAAAGCACCATCTTGCTGATCCCGCTCTGGCTACCCAATTACTCGGCCTCAACGCCAGGGCGCTGCTCCTTGGGGAAGAAATCACTCCAGCCATCTATCGTGATGGAACATTCCTTGGTGCGTTGTTTGAATCTCTCGTAACTTTAAGTGTTCGCGTTTACGCCCAGAATGCTGAAGCCAAGACTGCGCACCTTCGGCTCCACCGAGGAGAGCATGAGATTGATCTAATAGTCACCCGTCCGGATCAAAGAGTTGTCGCGCTCGAAGTGAAGTTGTCGGCGACGGTCCAAACCGAGGACGTAAAGCATTTAGTCTGGCTCAAAGATCAGATAGGACCCGATCTGCTTGACGCTGCAGTGATCACAACAGGCAAATACGCCTATCGCCGCAGGGAGGATGGGATTGCAGTGATCCCAGCAGCGCTTCTTGGACCGTAGGTTCTCTGGGTAATGGAAGGGTGGACGTATCAACGATGGAGGAATTGGCAGATCCGGAGTTGGCAGCGAGGCTTCAACAATTGCGCGCCAAGCCAAACCAACCAAGCCGAACGATCGGCGCCACTGAGTTGCGGCATCGTCGACACGCAGCCATTCGTCCGCCCGGACCAAAGTTGGCGCGGGTGGCTGATTTAATTGTCTCAGGTGAGGTTGCGATTCCAGTCCGCCTATACCAACCAACAATGGGTGCTCTGCCCCTATTGGTCTTCTTCCATGGCGGCGGTTGGACCGTCGGAGATCTCACGACTCACGACGGCACATGTCGTCGCATAGCCAAAGAGGCAGATGTAGCGGTACTCGCCGTGGATTACCGATTGGCACCCGAGAACCCTTGGCCGGCAGCAGTAGACGATGCGGTCCTGGTCACCCTTTGGGCATTTGCTCACGCTCACGAGTTGGTGGGTAGCGACATTGTTGCGGTCGCCGGAGATAGCGCCGGTGGAAACTTAGCTGCACTCGTCTGCCTTCGATTGAGAGACGAGCGCAGGCGAATGCCCGATGCCCAAGTACTCATCTATCCAAATACAGATCTGACTTTTTCCCAGCCAAGTGTGAAAGAGAAAGGCGCCGGCTGGGGGCTCGACGCAGATGATGCGCTTTGGTACGCGGAACAATGGGTTCCTGACTCCGCACTTCGCGCCAATCCGAGAATAAGCCCATTATTTGAGCCCGATCTCAGCGGGTTACCACCAACAATTGTCGTCACCGCAGAACATGACCCGTTACGAGATGAAGGGAACGCCTATGCGAACAAGCTCAGGAACAGTGGTGTTCTAGTCATTGCTCGATGCGAGCCCGGACTCGTCCATGGATTTCTTGGTCTATCGAGCGTCTCGCCGATTGCCACTAATGCCGCCCAGAGGCTCTACCGCGACGTACAACAACTGCTCCAAGGCAACTCTGAGATCACGGCCTAGAGTTCCTTTTATGGATCGCTTGGAACCTGTCGACGCCGCGCAGCGAATTGTCGAGGAGTCATTTCCCACGGCTATCGCCGCATTCCTTGCCGGAAGCGTGCTGACATCGCAGCGGACCGAGACTTCCGATTTAGACATCGTGGTTGTTCTTCCTGGGGCACCAGCACCGTTTCGCAACACCCTACGGATGTATGGCTGGGTTGTAGAATTGTTTGTGCAGACTCCGACGTCACTTGAGCACTACTGGACCTCGGAGGCCGCGAGTTGGCGCTCGACGCTCCTGCGTATGTGCGTCGACTCTCATATTCTTACAAGTTTTGGGTCTACTGCATTAGACATTCAGACGGAAGCCAGAATGCGTTTAGTCAAGGGACCGCCTCCCGTTCCCGTCGAAACATTGATGCATCGCAGGTACCTACTCACCGACTTATTGGACGACTTACGAGGCGCCACCGCTCAGGCTGAGTTGGCCTTTATCGCGTCAACTCTCCTAATAGCCGCAAGTGAACTATTTTTGTTGGCCCAATCGCATTGGCTCGGAGCCGGCAAGTGGTTGTCGCGATATTTTGCCGACTTGGACGCACCTCTGCTTGAGAGGCTCGTAAACGGGCAACTTGCGGTGTTGGTCCAGAGCGATAGGGGACCTCTTATTCGTGCTGTTGTTGAGGTATTGGACCTCGCCGGCGGTCCACTTACGGAGGGTTACCGGGTTGATGGCGAAGATCCAGCAAAAAAGAACGAGCCGTGATTAGGTGCTCTGGCTAACGTCGTTAGTAAGGGTGCGGACACTTGGAACCAAGAGCGGCAACAGAGCAACAACGATCATGATGCCGCCCGAGTAGAGAAGAGCGGTGCGGGCGCCTACTGCCTGTAATGCCGATCCCGCGACGGCTAACCCCAATGGGACGGCGACCATGGAACCTAGCCAGTCATAAGCAGAGACCCGCGATAGCGCCTCTCGAGGGATATGCAGTTGAAGCGCGGTGTCCCAGCCAAGTGAGAAAATATCCAACCCGATGCTGGCCAAAAATCCAGCCAGCGCGATGATGGCAACTGGCATGGGAACAGCCAGCGCAAGTGCCGGTAACCCAATGCCAGCTGTACATACAACTCCGAGCAATAGCGGGCGATGGGACTTGATTCGGAGCGCTACGAAGGTACCTACGATCGCGCCGGCGGAGAATGTCATGGTGATCAGCCCCCAGGCTGCTGGTCCGCCTAATTGAGACTTGGCGATAATTGGACCGAACACGCCAATCACCGCACCAAAGAACGCATTAATCACAAAGGCCGCGGCGACAATGGAGACGATCCAACTTCGCGATGAGAACTCTTTCCAGCCTCCGCGAAGCTGCTTGAACATCGAATCTTTACTGCGAGGCATCGGGCGCGATTTGATCGAGAACAGTAAGAGCATCGAAACCAGAAAGGCAGCAGAGTTCAGAAGCATTGCCCAAGCCCCGCCAATGGTTGCGACAATAAATCCAGCTAATCCAACCCCGCCGACAGAGACTGTGTTCAACACCAAACGAAGCAAGCCGTTCGCACTTCGAAGCTGGGATTCATCTACTACATCAGCAACCATTCCGCTCATTGCGGGCATGAAAATTCCCGTGCCGATTCCGACGATGGCAGCCAGACCTGAGAGCAGTAGGAAATTGTGGGTATGACTTAGCAGGGCCACTCCGAGACCTAATGAACCCAAGGCCGATAGAAACTCCCCCAAGGACAGGATGGTACTTCGCGAGAATCGGTCGCCGAGGACTCCACCGACAAGAATGAATACGACTCGCGCGACGGCCATTGCTGCTAGAACTTCACCGAGTTTGCTTGGCGTGGCAGTTGGCAGATCAAGGATGGCAAAGGCAAGGGCGATTCCAGCTACTGAACTGCCGAGAACTGAAACGGAGCGGGCAATAAAAAGCCTACGAAATTGTGAGTGTTTAAGGACAGCAAGGTCGGCACGTCTCATTTCAAGCGGGCCTAGCATTCATGGAGCGATACTACTTCAGGCTCGGGCTGGTCTGACGTGCAATAAACCCGTTCGCAGCCGTCAAGATTGATTGCCTGACCGCCACGAACGGGTTGACGCCTATCAGTTGACCTCTAGGCGTATTCCCTTGCGGGTGCTAGTTAGCAACACGCAACGCCACAATCGCAGCAACCGTCCATATTCAACCTCCTAACATTTCCTAACCCAGCGCGGCGGTGAGTAGCTCGCGTAGGTGTGCCGGTGTTGGTACGCGTCCCATCGACACGACCTTTTCGTCAATGACCAGTGCTGGCGTGCTCATTACGCCATAGCCAGCGATGGCCGCATAATCCTCAACCTTTTGGATGGTTGCGGTGATATTCAGTTCTGCGACAGCGTCTTTCGTTGCTCGCTCTAGGGTCTTGCAGTTGTTGCATCCTGGTCCTAATACTTTGATAATCACGATGCTTCCTTTCGACTTGATTGGGTCAGCTAAGTAGTGCGTTGAATAGGTATCCGACGGCGACAATGCCGGTGCCGACAACTGCAATGAAGACAACAAGCAATTGGGGTTTTAGAACTCGCCGAAGCAGAATCATTTCTGGCATGGATAGTGCGACAACGCTCATCATGAATGCGAGGAGCGTGCCCATTGGCAGGCCTTTTTCATGGAGAGCTTGCACCATCGGCATGATGCCAGCGGCATTTGAATAGAGGGGTACGCCTATTCCTACTGCTATGACTACCCCGAAGATGTTTCCCCTTCCTGCATATTTTGCGAAGAAGTCCGCTGGTGCCCAGCCGTGGATTGCGGCGCCAAGGCCAATACCAACAAACAGGTACGGCCAGATTTTGAGCAGAATGGAATTAACTTCTTCGATGCCCATCTGCATTCGCTGATTGAAGGTGAGCGCGGAAGTGGTGTTAATGACTTGCCCGCCGAGCTTGGTTTCAAAGACGAATGGCTCCACCCACCGCTGTGCACCAATGTGCCCGATGACCCATCCGGCAACGATGGCGATGAGCAATCCGGCGCCAATGTAAATGGCTGCGATTTTGAAGCCGAAAAGACTAAAGAGCATTCCCACTGCGATTTCGTTTACTAAGGGGCTGGCAATTAAAAAACTGAACGTCACTCCGAGTGGCACGCCAGCGGCGACAAAACCAATGAAGGCCGGTACTGCGCTGCAAGAACAGAAGGGGGTAATCACGCCGAGCCCGGCGGCTAGAACGTTCCCAATCCCTTCACGTCTGCCACCTAGTAATGCTCGAGTCCGCTCCACGCTCATATAGGAGCGGAGCACTGTGACTGCAAAAATGATCCCGATGAGCAGCAGGCCGATCTTAACCAGGTCAAAAAAGAAGAAATGAACCGTCTCGGTTAACTTTGCAGTTGGGGTCATGTCGAACAGGTTGTAGAACAGGTGATTCCAGACCCACCCGTTTATCCGGTAAGCCCCAACCCAGACAAAGACAGATGCGGCAAGGAAAGCAACTTGGCGACGTCGGCTGGTCGGCAGCTTCTCGGCGTTCTTCAGCATATTGGTGAACCTCCGCTACCTGTCCCAGGTAGATCATGTTCCAACGTCTTAGATAAATATCTAATACCACGATAAGTACCTCTTTGACATATGTCAATAAGGTGGGAGAATCAAAACATGCCCAAGGCTCTACCCTTGCTCCAAGACCTGTCCCCGATCTGCTGTCCGCCAATTGGGGATAATCAGGCGCTCTCTGCCGACGATGCGCTGGCTCTGGCACTACGGTTGAAGGCACTTGCGGACTCGGTCCGGCTCCAACTGCTTGTTCATATGCTCCACCAACCCGGAAATGAGGCTTGTACCTGTGAACTGGCTCCTCTGGTCGGCCTATCCGAACCGACGGTCAGTCACCACTTGAAGAAACTCGAAGGGGCCGGATTGGTAGTCAAGGAGCGTCGAGGGATGAGCGTTTACTACCGGGTAGTCCCAGAAGCGATCCACGCAATTGCCAAGACTCTGCACTTAAAGTGCTGTTAGGCATGGAGCCTACGACCAACCCCAGCCAAGAGCGGGCGCTCCTCAAGCGCCTATCGTTCCTGGATCGATTCTTGCCCGTCTGGATTCTTGCCGCGATGGTTGCGGGTCTACTGCTTGGACGGTTCGTGCCATCTGTCCAGGGCGCCCTGAACTCGGTGAAGGTCGGCCAGACATCTCTACCAATCGCCCTAGGTCTACTGCTGATGATGTATCCAGTGCTGGCAAAGGTTAATTATGAGGACATGGACCGGGTCACGAGTGATCGCCGCCTACTCTGGCTTTCTCTTTTATTAAATTGGCTAATAGGCCCAGCACTGATGTTCACCCTCGCTTGGGTGTTCCTCGCCGATCAACCGGCGTTCCGTACCGGTCTAATTGTTATCGGTCTGGCCAGATGTATTGCGATGGTGCTGATCTGGAATGACCTCGCTTGTGGTGATGGCGAGGCTGCAGCTTTGCTCGTGGCCTTGAATTCAGTTTTCCAGGTTTTTGCCTACGCTCTTCTTGGCACGTTCTATTTAAAGATCCTCCCCGGTTGGCTGGGTCTTAGCACTCAGGACGTTCATTTCTCCACAACTGAAATCACTAAGGCCGTGTTGATCTTTCTGGGGATTCCGTTACTTGCTGGCTACCTAACTCGTCGAATCGGCCTACGTGTGAAAGGGCGTGAATGGTATGTGAGGAAGTTTATTCCGCGCATTAGCCCCTTCGCGCTCTATGGACTGCTCTTCACCATTGTGGTGATGTTCGCACTTCAGGGGGAAGCGATTACTGGAAACCCGATCTCGGTAATGCGCATCGCGCTCCCGCTGTTGGCATATTTCGCGATCATGTGGAGCTTCTCATTCTTCCTTGGCGCTCGCACCCACCTTGATTACCCGAAGATCGCAACACTGGCGTTTACGGCTGCTGGGAACAACTTTGAACTAGCAATTGCGGTGAGTATTGGAGTTTGGGGCGTTACATCAGGACAAGCGTTGGCCGGAGTGATTGGCCCGCTTATCGAAGTACCTGCCTTGCTTGCCCTTGTCTACGTTTCGCTCTGGTTGCGTCGCCGACTGGCTACTTCACACTAACGTCGCGCAACTGATTGCTGTGTTAATGCTTCTAACAACGTTCACCGTGCGGATTCCGCCAGACCGATCCCCGTAAGAACCACTAGGCCGCCGAGAATCTGCAGGAGTGTCAGAGATTCGCCGATCCACCACCATGCCACTACTGAGGCGAATATCGGTTCGAGCATTCCAATCATTGCGGTTCTGGCAGGAGTCGTGTGGCGCAGAGCGCTGACTACCAAGATGAACGGTGCAACGGTCCCGAATAGAACGCAGAAAAGGATGAATAACGATAGCGGTGCTTGCACATTCGAGAACCGGCCGCCGAGGCTGACT
>Ga0307375_10000827_pt1 | contig 36078 bp, 19 predicted proteins | sample TR1MG_FD_202531 | JGI IMG/M metagenome (GOLD analysis project Ga0307375, IMG submission 202531) | Soil microbial communities from Risofladan, Vaasa, Finland - TR-1 | ecosystem: Environmental > Terrestrial > Soil > Coastal area > Acid sulfate soil | place: Finland: Risofladan, Vaasa | collected... | reverse complement strand
TCGCCGCGCGGTACAATTGCCGCCATAATTTTCTCCCTACTGTCCCAACACTGTCCCAAAAACTAATTATAACTCCTGAGAGCCGCGCCAATGCTGGTATTATACACGGACTTAAAATCCGTCGCTAGGGTAAAACCAGCGTGCCGGTTCGATTCCGGCTCCGGGCACCAATTCAAGAGAAATCTATGCGGTTGGTGATGGTGGGGCCGGGTATGCCAAGCGGTAACTTTGCCCATACCGGGTGGATAAAGTTGATTGCATAAACTTTCAAGTGCAATATCCGGGTTCTGATGGCACTCAATCACGTTTGGTTCTGATGATTATTTTGCCCTTACCCGTATCGTTTAACCACCTAAGGCTATTTTTTCTGGTGATGGTCTGCGCGTGTCTGACTCCGCAACTGGCACTGGCCAAAGGCAGCAGTATCCCCGCAGTCAATTTGATCGCGCCCGAAACGGTGCGCGAGGTGCTTGCCAAGTATTTCGTTCTTCCCGATACCTTGTTAAAGAACGAAAACGAGCGTGCCATCTTCATGCGTCGCGCGCAGCGGGAAATCCCGGAATTGCTGGAGACCGAGGGTTTTTTTTCCAGCAAGGTGGCCTTGCGCTCTGTCACGCCGGCCGGCGTGCTGGAGTTGGAAGTGATACCGGGTCAGCGTACCGTGGTTACTGAAGTGAATATCGAATTCAGCGGCGATCTGTCGCTTCCTCAAGCGCAGCGTGCTGCGCGCGTGCAACAACTGCGTGCTGCCTGGTCATTGCAGCCGGGAATGCCCTTTCGGGCGACTGCCTGGGATGAAGCAAAGGCCGAGCTTCTGGCGCAAGTGGCGAGCCGGGATTATGCCGCCGCCCGCCTGGTCGAAAGTTCCGCGCAAGTGGATACTGCCAAAGCCGCCGCAAGTTTGCATGTCGTGGTGGATTCCGGGCCGCGTTTCCTGTTCGGTGAGTTGCAGGTGAGTGGGCTGGAACGTTATGAGGAATTGCTGATAAACCGACGTGCCACTTTCCGTCCCGGCCAACCTTATGATCGCAAACTGTTGCTCGCGTTTCAGAACCAATTGCAGAGCATGCCCCAATTCAGTTCGGTAACCGTCAGTTTTGATACCCGTATTGCCGGAACCGATGCCGGGCCGCTGACCGTCCCTGTCAAGGTAAAGATCGTCGAAGCGCAATCGCGCAAGATTTCACTGGGTATCGGCTATAGCACCAACAATGGTGTGCGCAACCAGGTCAATTATCAGAGCTACAACTTCCTGAATCAGGCCTGGTCACTGGGTGCGGCCTGGGTATTCGAACAGAACCGCCAGACAATGTCGACGATACTCGACACCCAGCCCAATCCACTGGGCTACCATTTGACCTGGAATGCCAGCGCCGAAAAAACCCAGATTCAGGGTCTGGATACGCGGACTTACAAATTGGGTGCGATACGCAGCCGTACCCAGTTCGGCATCGAAACCGGCATCGGCCTGAACGGGCAAAGGGAACAGCAGATACCGCTCGGAGGGATCCCCGATTCCATACAAGCCCTGGTGCTCGACTGGCATTGGAATCGACGCAATGTGGACAACCCGCTGTTCCCGATGTCGGGTACTTTGACACAGTTGCTGGTGGGCGGGGCGAGCAAGTCGGCATTGTCGGACCAGGACTTTGTGCGCAGTTATTTTCGCCAGCAGATATGGCTCCCCTTGGGTGGAAGCGACGTGGTCACGTTACGTGTCGAGGGCGGTTACACTGCCGCATCCTCCCGTGTCGGCATACCGCAGGACTACCTGTTCCGCGTCGGCGGCACGCAGACCGTGCGCGGTTTTGCATATCAGAGCCTGGGCGTCATTGAAGGCAATGCGGTGGTCGGCGGGCGGGTGATGGCGACAGGCAGCGCCGAATATACCCATTGGTTCGGCAATTTCGGGGCCGCATTGTTCATGGATGCCGGCGGAGCAGCCGATGTTTTGCCCGATCTGCGCATGTCGCAGGGTTACGGAATAGGCGCACGCTGGCGCAGTCCGGTCGGACCGCTGGCGCTTGATTTTGCGCGCGGCAAAGGCCAGCCGGGCATGCGCATTCATTTTTCCATCGCGGTGGCATTCTGATGGGACGCACCCCCAAAACAAAGTCACGCCGCTACAAATGGCTGGCCATCGTGTTGACACCTTGCCTGATTTTGGCGGGCGGTGCGACTTGGCTGGTTACTTCCGGTTCCGGCCTGCAGTGGTTAGTCGGGGTAACTGAACATCAAAGCGGGGGCAAGCTCAGCGTGCATGGCATCAACGGCTCGTTGCTTGATTCATTCGGCATGCAACAGTTGGTGCTGCATGGCGAGGGATGGCGTATCACCCTGCGTGATGCCCAAATACAATGGCAGCCTGCCGCATTGTTGCGCGGCGAACTGAGGGTGTTGCATCTGAGCGCCAGGCAAGTCGAGGTGTTGTCCTTGCCATCGGGCAAGCCGCCCGTATTGCCGGACAGCCTGAGCTTGCCATTGTCGCTCAGCGTGTTACAGATGAAACTCGACTCCCTGAGCATCATCAGCAAAGAAGGCGCTGCCCCCGATTTTGTGGCAAGCGATGTCGAAGCGCGCTTCCTGGGCGATGCAAATCACCAGCAGTTGCAGAGGTTGCGCGCGCGTCTGCCATATGGTGAATTCGCGGGCTCCGGCGAAATCGCATCGGGCAAACCCTATGCTCTGAAAGCGCAAGCCTCGCTGGACACAGCCATGCAACTTTCCGGACGGTCGCAGCACATGCGTTTCGCCGCCGTTGCCGGCGGTGATCTGCAACACATCGTCGCCAAGCTCGACGGCAATGGTGCAGGGGTGAATGTCAACGGCACGGCTCAGCTTGCACCGTTCTCCGCCGTGCCGGTCAGCCGCCTGCAACTCGCTTTCAGCGGGTTGGAGGCGGGCCGGCTGTTCGACGGAGCGCCGCCTGCGCTTGTATCGGGCAGCGCCGATCTGCATGGCACACCTGGCGGCGAGCTGGAAGGCTCTTTGCAAGTTCGCAACGCACATGCCGCAGCGCTGGACCGGAACGGCTTGCCTGTGCGCGGCGTGACGGCGCGGGTACGATTGTCCCCGTCACTTTGGCAGCTGCAACAACTGGATGTGCATCTGTTGAATGGCGGCCATATCACCGGGGCTGTGTCCTGGGAACAGCAGCGCGGCAAGCTGGGTGCACAACTGAAAGTCCACGATCTTGATCCCGCGGCATTGGACACTCGCCTGCCAGGCGCACATTTGCAAGGCGACATCACGCTCAACGGTATCGGCGCTGACCAGCATGCAGTGGTGGCACTCGGCGATGGGACGCTTGATCTGCATGGCGAGGTTGATCGGCACGGCGACCGGGTGGCGCTGTCCAGCTTGCGCGTGACGCGCGGCGGGACCGTCCTCACCGGGCATGGGCAACTGGCTCTGGACCGAAGACGCACGTTTCACATCTCCAGCCGGTTGAGCAAGCTGAATCTTGCCGAGTTCGCCGCCACCCCTGCCACCGATTTGAATGTCGGACTGGAAATATCCGGCACACTTTCACCGCAAGCCCAGGGCACGTTGCAGCTGGATATGTCCGACAGTCGTTTTGCCCAACACGACATCAGCGGCAACGGTCATCTCGAATTCTCCGGGATGCGGCGTGCCACAGGAGCGCTTGCATTGCGTATGGGTGACAATCATCTCAATCTGGAGGTAACGCACGGCACGCAAGCAGACCGGGCACAACTGACTCTTGACGCGCCCAGGCTCGATCAATTCGGCAAGGGGATGGGCGGCCAGCTGGCGGGGCATGCCGAACTGTCCGGCAGCATTGCGCAGCCAAGACTGCAGTTCTCCGCCCGGGGAAGAAACCTCACGCTACCCGGCGGGCAGCGGATCGCGACACTCGATGGGAGCGGCGATCTGGCATCAGCCAATTTGCAAATGAATCTGGGGATGACGGGGTATCAGGGTAACGGCGCGCTGAATATGCCGGAAGCCAGCATAGCGTTGCAGGGCAGCAGGGAACATCACACCCTGCTTGCATCTGCCCGCATCGCCCAGGGTGAAGACGCGTTCGGAGCGCTGATGCTGAAAATGAACGGCGGCTTCAGCGATCCCGCGCGGGGCTGGAAAGCCGTGCAATGGCGCGGCGAAATCGATGAGCTGGCCGCGCAGGGCGTACTTCCGTTTCACTTGTTGAAAGCTGTGCCGCTGACACTGGCAATGAATTCCATAGAGCTCGGCACGGCGGATGCGGCTTTCGCCGGCGGCCAGATCCAGTTTTCCGGCACGCAATGGACACCGCAACGATGGCACAGCGCCGGACACTTCAGCGGCCTCAACGTGCGCGCGATGAACATGCCGCAAAACAAGCCCGCGCCTGACACATCCGGTTTCATGGATGAATTCGATACCATGCGTGTCGGCGGCGCATGGGATGCGACGGCGGACGAGCACCTGCACGGCCAGTTCCAGGTACATCGCGAAAGCGGCGACTGGATGGTGAGTGGCAATAAAGACCAACCGCTGGGATTGCGCGACATGCAACTGTCTGTGCGTGCAGAGCAGGATCAATTGCATGCGCAACTGGAGGCCAGCGGCGAGCATCTCGGCGAGATAAAGGCGCAGGCCAGCATGCCGCTGACGCGCACCGAGACCGGCTGGACGATCCTGCCGCAAGCACCGCTTGCCGGACACCTGCATCTGCACTCGGATGATCTGTCCTGGCTCGGCCCGATACTGGACAGCAACCTGCAAAGCGGCGGAAGATTGAACCTCGATGCCGATCTGATCGGCACGCTGGAGTATCCCCGCCTGCAGGGCGACGCGCAGGGCGACGCGTTGAGTCTGGCTTTTCTGAACCAGGGAATCCGCCTGGAGCAGGGTGAATTGAAAGCACGCTTCGATTCGGATGCCGTGCATATCGATCGCCTGGTTTTCTCGGCACCCTATCTGGCTTCGCCGCGCGACAGTTTGTTCGCGGACTACAGCTTGCCCGCCGGTACCGGCCGGTTGAGCGCAAGCGGGCAGATCGACCTGAAAGGCGACAGCAGCGATCTGCAAATCACTGCGGAGCGCTTGCCATTGGCACAACGCGCCGACCGCTGGATCATCGCTTCAGGCACGGGGCATGCCCGTTATGCCCACAAAATTCTGATGCTGGACGGCAACATCCGGGCCGATGCCGGCCTGATCAATCAGCCGGTCACCGATCGCCCCAGCCTTGCCGAAGACGTGCATATCATCGGACAGGAACCTGCCAGCCGGGCGGGACCGCCGACCAGGGTGAATGCCATACTGGATTTGGGCGACCACTTCTATATACGTGCAGCGGGATTCGAGGGGCGTTTGGCCGGGCAGCTCAATATGCACGGCGAACCGGGTGAACTGATGCGCGTGACCGGCAGTATCGCGGCGCAGGACGCGGTGTTCAATGCCTATGGCCAGAGCTTGCAGGTAGAACGCGGTATAGTCAATTTCCAGGGGCCGCTGGATGATCCCGGGTTGAACATCCTCGCTGTGCGCACGGGTCTGGCTGTCGAAGCGGGGGTCGAAGTAACCGGCACGGTGCGTCACCCGGCAGTGCGTCTGGTATCCACACCCAACGTGCCGGATGCAGAAAAATTGTCATGGATCGTATTGGGGCGTGTGCCGGATACCAGCGGGGTCGATTCAGCCTTGCTGCTTGCCGCCGCCGGCAGCATACTGGGCGGGCAGTCGAACGGGCAACTGGGCAAGTCACTGGGCATCGATGAGATTTCCCTGAGCCAGCAGACCGGAGCGGATTCCCAGCCGATTCAGAAAGTGACTGTTGGCAAGCAGTTGTCTGCGCGAGCCCGCATCAGTTACGAACAAAGCCTGAACGAGGTTGGCAGAGTGACCATATTTACCTACACGTTGACCCCGCGCATCTCTATTGTCACCCGCACCGGCACAGAGGATGCACTGGATATATTCTATACCTTCCGCTTTTATTGATCACGAACGGCTTGGCATCTCGCCTGCCTTCTTCGCCCAGAGTCACCTCGATTCGGGATGCGCTTGCGTTATAATCCGTGCTTTCCTGCATCGCTTCTCTGGATTATTGGCCTGGTATCCTGATCGATATTAAAACTATGGAAAAAAGCACCACCTATATTTTGCAGGTTCGTCCAAAGATTCCAGCCCGTCTGGCGCGTCTCGAGGAGCTCGCAAACAATCTTTGGTACAGCTGGGATCGTCCCACTCGGGCGTTGTTCGCGCGTCTGCATCCGGGTTTATGGAAAGCTACCGGACAAAGCCCCAAAGCATTCTTGAAGCGAGTGGACGAACAGCGCCTGCTGGACGCATCGGAAGACCAGACATTCATCGGCAATCTGAACCGTGTATTGGCGGCCTACGATACCTACCACGATCATCGTTTGCCTGCCGGCGGCTCGGACTGGCTGCGCAAGGATGATCTGGTCGCCTACTTCTGTGCCGAATTCGGTTTTCACGAAAGCTTTCCCATTTACTCGGGCGGTCTGGGCATTCTGGCGGGAGACCACTGCAAGGCGGCGAGCGATTTGCGTCTGCCATTCATCGGTGTCGGTTTGTTGTATCGCCAGGGCTATTTCCACCAAACCATAGACAGCGATGGCAACCAGATCGCCACCAACAGCGATTCGAATTTTGAAGACCTGCCCATCGCTCCGGCAATGCTCGCGGACGGTTCGGAAGCCTTCACGTCGGTGGATTTGCCGGGCCGCAAACTTAATATCAAGATCTGGCAAGCCAGGATCGGGCACATCACGCTGTATCTGCTGGATACCGACCTGGCGAGCAATAGCCCGCATGACCGCGATATCACACACCGCCTGTATGGCGGCGACAAGATGATGCGTATGGAGCAGGAAATCGTGCTGGGTATCGGCGGGGTGCGTGCGTTGCAAGTGCTGGGGTTGGAACCGACCGTCTGGCACATCAACGAAGGCCACGCGGCATTTCTGGTGCTGGAACGGATACGGGAAAAGATCGCCGATGAGGGTTTGGATTTTGCATCGGCGCTCGAATACGTGGCGGTCAACACCGTCTTCACCACGCATACGCCGGTACCGGCCGGACATGATCATTTCAACGAAAGCATGGTGCAGACCTATTTTGAACACTATTACCCTCAAATCAAATTGAGCCGCGAGGAATTTCTGGCGTTGGGCCAGACCAGGAATAGCCCTGATTTCAACATGACTGCACTGGCCATACGCGGCACACGTTACAACAATGGCGTATCGCGTATCCACGGCGGAGTATCTTCAAATATTTGCAGCGACATGTGGCCGGAAATCGATCCGCAGGAAAATCAGATGACCTATGTCACCAATGGCGTGCATGCCCCGACTTTTCTGGCATCCGAATGGATTGAGGTTCTTGAACGTCATCTCGGATTGGAATGGAGCGCGCGCATGAACGACGTGGAATTCTGGGATCGGGTCCGAAGCATCCCCGACCACCTGTTCTGGAGTGTGCGCCAGTCGCTGAAAGCCAAAATGTTGAATATGGTGCGCGAGCGCATCAGCGCCCAGCACTTCCGCAATCACGGTTCCGAGGCGCATCTGGATCGCCTGCTCAAGTACGTTAATCCGGAAAATCCGAACATCCTCACCATCGGCTTCGCGCGCCGCTTTGCGACCTACAAGCGTGCCACCATGTTGTTTGGCGATCTCGATTGGCTGCGCGAAATCCTGCACAACGCAGAACGCCCGGCGGTGTTCATCTTTGCCGGCAAAGCGCATCCGGCAGACATGCCCGGACAGGATCTGATACGCCGCATCACACAGGTTTCCAAGATGCCGGAATTCATCGGCAAGATCCTGATGGTGGAAGGATACGATCTTGCCCTGTCGCGCAAACTGGTTTCCGGCGTGGATGTCTGGCTGAACAACCCGTTGTATCCATTGGAAGCAAGCGGCACCTCCGGCATGAAGGCCGGCATGAATGGCACGATCAACCTGTCGGTACTGGACGGCTGGTGGGGTGAAAGCTACGACGGCAATAATGGTTGGGCAATCAAACCGGTATCTGAATCGTTGAGCGAAGAAGTTCGCACGCGCGAGGAAACCCGCACACTTTATGAATTGTTGCAGGACCAGGTCGTGCCTCTCTATTATGATCACGGCAAGATGGGTTTCTCGCCAAACTGGGTGAAGATGGCCAAACACTCGATGGCCACCATCATGCCGCGCTTCAATTCCAAGCGCATGGTGGGCGAATATCTTGCCAAGTGCTACCTGCCGGCCAGCCAGCAACATCGTCTGTACAAACAAAGCCAATACGAAAATTCCCATCTCGTCGCCGAATGGAAAGCGCGTGTGCGCCATGCGTGGTCCGGTGTTGCGATGCATCGTCTGGATACCGAGCGGATGGAAATCATTTACGGCGAAAGTTTGCGTCTTGAAGTCGGGGTCAAACTGAATGGCCTCAATCCTGACGACGTGGTGGTAGAGTTGTTGATAAGTTTGCTTGCAAAACGCGAAAAATTGCAGGGCTCGCGCCGTTACCGTTTTGAAGCCACAGGCACGATGAGCGAAGCAGGGGAGAGCATGTTTGCGCTGGAAGTGCAACCAGAGCAATGCGGCAAGCTGGAATACCATATTCGCGCATACCCGTACCATGAGATGCTGACCCATCCGTTCGAGATGGGGATGATGCGCTGGCTTTAAACACAACGACACCACCGCATCGAATATTGCCTGAAAATCACGGGCGCAGCGGTGCATACAGATTACCTGCCAATGCAAATAACAACACCCCCGCCCATCACATTATGTGAGTGGTCTTGAAAGAAAATTTGAGATGGCCGAATTAAAAGTCCTTTTTGCAACCTCCGAAATTGCCCCACTGATCAAAACAGGAGGATTGGCCGATGTCAGCGGCGCGTTGCCAGCCGCCTTGCGTGCCATCGGTGTGGATGTGCGCGTGCTGGTGCCGGGTTATACCCAGGTCATCGAACAGCTGGCGCAACACCGGATCGCGGCAGCTTTCGATGACTTGCCTGGTTTTCCACTCGCCCGACTATTATCCGGCACGATGGCCAATGGTGTTCCGCTGCTGGTATTGGACTGTCCGGTTCTTTACCGGCGCGAGGGCGGGCCCTATCAGACTGCCCAGGGTCAGGACTGGGCTGACAACGCAATGCGTTTCGGCATGCTCTCCAAAGTGGCTGCCGTGCTGGGCAGCGACGCATCGCCGCTTGAATGGCATCCCGACCTGGTACATTGCAACGATTGGCAAACCGGTTTGACACCTGCATATTTACATTTCGCACCGGGTACAGTGCCCAGCGTCATCTCCATCCACAATCTGGCTTTTCAAGGTATCTTCCCCGCCGAGACCGTGCAGCAGCTCCATTTGCCACCGTCCTGTTATAGCATTGACGGCGTAGAGTTTTACGGCAAAATGTCGTTTCTCAAAGCGGGGTTGTTCTACGCCGATCACATCACCACCGTCAGCCCGAATTACGCGGCAGAGATTCAGCAGGAGGAGCTCGGTTTCGGTATGCAAGGCCTGCTGACCACCCGCCATGACAGTCTCACCGGCATACTCAACGGTATCGACACGGATGAGTGGAATCCGGCGACCGATCCGTATCTCGCCAAACCTTACAGCAGCGCCAACATGACCGGCAAGGCCGCCAACAAGAATGCACTACAAAGGAAAATGGGGTTGAGTATCGAGCCGGACGCGCCCCTGCTCGGCGTGGTCAGCCGCTTCACCGAGCAAAAAGGACTGGATCTGTTGCTGGAAATCGCACCGCTGCTGAGCGAATTGCCTGTCCAGCTGGTCATGCTCGGTAGCGGTGATGCCCGGATGCAGAAGACCGCGCGTGACCTGTCCCATCTCTATCCCGGCAAGATAGCCGTGCATATCGGTTTCAGCGAGGAACTCTCGCACCAGATCGAGGCGGGAGCGGACATGTTCGTCATGCCGTCCCGCTTTGAACCCTGCGGGTTGAACCAGTTATACAGCCAACATTACGGCACGCCACCGATCGTGCATGCGACCGGCGGCCTGGCCGATTCGGTGGTGGATTGCACCCCGGAAACCCTCAAGGACGGCAGTGCCAGTGGCTTTGTATTCATTGGCATGACCGCCGAAAACCTGCATGCCGCGATACAACGCGCTGTCGGTCTCTACCACGACCGTCCCAAATGGAAGACGCTGTGCGCCAACTGCATGGCCAAGGACTTCAGCTGGGAAACCAGTGCTGCCGCATATCGCGCGGTGTATCTGAAAGTGTTGGGATGGTAGGGGTACCGGAGTCGCCGGCATCAATATTGCGTTCTTTGAAATTTCGAACCTTTTGAAATATGGCTGTATGACACACCCGCAGTCGGACAAATCACTTTGATTGAATCGAAAAACTCATGGCACACAAACAAGTAATCAAAAGCACACCCAAAGGCACGCTCACCGAACTGCCTGCACTGGGCATGGATCCGGGCAGTATCGCGTCGGATTTCCGGCGTTACTTCAGTCACACGCTCGGGCGCGACAAGAACTGCAATTCCGTTCACTACTTGTATACGGCCCTGGCTTATACGCAGCGCGACCGGCTGATGGAGCGCTGGAAAAACACCCATTACGCCTACGACGAGAGTGACTGCAAGCGGGCATACTACCTGTCGCTGGAATTCCTGATGGGCAGGGCACTCGGCAATGCCATGCTCAATCTGGGCATCCAGGATGAGACCACACGGGCGATGTACGATCACGGCATCGTGCTGGAAGAGATCGCTGAGCGCGAACATGATGCGGGTCTGGGCAATGGAGGCCTGGGCCGGCTGGCAGCCTGCTTCCTCGATAGCTGCGCTACCTTGCAATTGCCGGTGACGGGCTACGGCATCCGCTACGAATACGGGATGTTCCGCCAGCATATCGAAAGCGGAAACCAGGTCGAGGAGCCGGACCACTGGCTCAGAGACGGCAACCCATGGGAGCTGGAACGGCCTGAATTCACCCAGCGGGTTCGCTACGGCGGTTACACCGAGCACTTTCAAAATCAAACCGGAGAATTATGCGTTCGCTGGGTGGGCACTCATGATGTGCTTGCCGTGCCCTATGATGTACCCGTACCGGGCTACCGCAACGGGACCGTGAATACGCTGCGGCTATGGCATGCGGCCGCAACGGACGAATTCGACCTGGGCGAATTCAATGCCGGCAGCTACACCGAGTCCGTTGCCGCCAAGAACGATGCCGAGCACATCACCATGGTGCTCTACCCGAACGATGCCAGCGAAAACGGCAAGGAATTGCGCCTGCGCCAGCAGTATTTCCTGGCCTCGGCGAGCCTCCAGGATATTCTGCGCGACTGGATAGACCGGCACGGCATGGATTTCACCGACTTTGCCGCCAAGAACCATTTTCAGCTCAACGACACCCACCCAACCTGCGTCGTGCCGGAACTGATGCGGCTGTTGATGGATGAACAGGGATTGTCATGGGACCAGGCCTGGGCGATCACCAGCAGCACGGTTGCCTACACCAATCACACCCTGTTGCCGGAAGCGCTGGAAAAGTGGCCGGTACGGATGTTCAGGAATCTGTTGCCGCGCCTGCTCGAGATCATCATGGAAATCAATGCGCGCTATCTGACCCGGGTATCGCAGCATTGGCCGGGAGACATTGACCGCCAGAGGCGCATGTCGATCATCGAGGAAGGCGCGGATCCGCAGATCCGCATGGCCTATCTGGCCATCGTCGCCAGCTTTTCGGTCAATGGTGTCGCGGCGCTGCACTCGCAGTTGCTGGAACAAACCCTGTTCCGCGATTTTTACGAGTTATGGCCGAACAGGTTCAACAACAAAACCAATGGCGTTACCCAGCGCCGCTGGCTCGCCTGGGCCAACCCGTCGCTCGGCAAGCTGATCACCGAAAAGTTCGGCGACGGCTGGATCACCGATCTTGCCCAGTTGAAGCAGCTTGCGCCATATGCCGACGATCCGGAATTCGGGGCGCAATGGCGCGAAGCGCATCAAACCAACAAGGCGCGCCTTGCCGCACTGGTGCAGCAGGATTGCGGCGTCAGCTTCGATACCCGCGCGCTGTTCGACGTCCAGGTCAAACGCATCCACGAATACAAGCGCCAGTTATTGAATGTCCTGCATGTCATTCACCTCTACGACCGCATCAAACGCGGCGACACCGCCAACTGGACGCCGCGCTGCGTGCTGATCGGCGGCAAGGCAGCGCCCGGCTACGTGATGGCGAAGAACATCATCAAGCTGGTGTGCAATGTGGCGCATGTCGTCAACAGCGACCCTGCCGTCGGCGATCTGCTCAAGGTGGCGTTCATCCCCAACTACCGCGTGACCGCAATGGAAATCATCTGCCCGGGAACCGACCTGTCCGAGCAGATTTCCACTGCCGGCAAGGAGGCCTCGGGAACCGGCAACATGAAGTTCATGATGAACGGCGCGCTCACCATCGGCACACTGGACGGCGCCAACATCGAGATGCGCGAAGAAGTGGGGGAAGACAACTTCTTCCTGTTCGGACTGACCGCAGAAGAAGTGGAAACAGGACGGGCGCAACACAACCCGCATACGATCATCGGGGCAGACGAGGACTTGCGGCGCGTGATGCAGCTGCTGGGCTCGGGTCATTTCAACCAGTTCGAACCGCACATTTTCGATCCCATCATCCACTCGCTGACCTCGCACGGCGATTACTGGATGACGACTGCCGACTTCCGCAGCTACGTCGACGCACAACAACGCGCGGCGGATGCCTTCCGCAACCAGGAACAGTGGACGCGCATGAGCATTCTCAATACCGCCGCCAGCGGCAAGTTTTCCAGCGACCGCACCATCCGGGAATACAACGAGGGAATCTGGAAGCTGAAACCGGTAAAGGCTTTGTCGGTGGAATGAGGCATCGCCCGGTCTTCCCGCACAGTTTTTCTGTGGGGTGGGCGAGATGCCGATTATCGATCGACGAGCAGGGCAGGATAACGGGCAGAAGCCAGCGATCAAGGCTGCTTCAATCGCGCCGCAAATTGTTCAATTGGCAGCGGATTGCCAAACAGGCATTTTGCCAGTCAGCACTCCTGCGGCTTAAAGAAGCGCAGGGCATTGCGTCCTGCATTCTTGGCTTGATACATGGCTTGGTCGGCTTGCACCAGGATTACCTCCGGAGCCTGTTGATGGCCGTTGAACAAGGTTGCCCCGATACTGGAAGTGCAGCGATATTCATGCTCGGCAAGCCGGTAAGGGGTATTGAGCGACGCGAGGATTTTCATGCCGACAGTTTCGGTCTGCGCCGCCGATCCAACGGCGTTGTCGCTCAGGTTTTCCAGCAATACCACGAACTCATCACCGCCAAAACGGGCTACGGTGTCACCTTCGCGTACGCAGGTCTCCAGGCGTTGCGCAACCTGCTGCAGCAGCGAATCCCCGATGCTGTGGCCGAGAGTGTCGTTGAAGGTTTTGAAATTATCCAGGTCAATGAACAGCAGTGCGCCTTGTCTGCCGCTGCGCGCACTGGAAGACAATGCATGCTTGAGCCGGTCCATGAGCAACTGACGATTCGGCAGGAGAGTGAGATGGTCATAGAACGCCATCCTCTTGATTTTTTCCTCTGACGCCTTGTTCATGGTGAAGTCGACGATTGTAGCTACGTAATTCGTGATGATGTTGTTCGGGTCTCTCACTGCAGTGATGGCAAGACGCTCCGGATAGACCTCTCCGTTCTTGCGCCGGTTCCAGATTTCACCATCCCAGCCGCCGGTAGAGTGGATGTCCTTCCACATTTCCACAAAGAAGTCGGCATTGTGACGGCCGGAACTGAGTATCCTCGGGTTCTGGCCTATGAGTTCTGCAGCTGTGTATCCGGTGATGTTGGTGAAGGAACGGTTCACCCGAAGGATCACGTTATCGGCGTCGGTGATCATGATGCCTTCCTGGGCTTCAAAAGCGGTGGCGGCGATGTGAAGCTGTTGTTCGGCCTGCTTGCGATCGCTGATGTCGGTGTGTGTGCCGATTATCCGCAATGGATTCCCATCCGCATCACGACTGACCAACTTTCCCCTGGCCAATATCCATTTCCAGGAACCGTCCTTGCAGCGCATGCGAAACTCGACAACATAGAACGGTTGGTTACCCGCAAAATAATCCCGGACTGTGGATAACACGCGATCCTTGTCATCTGGGTGTAAATGATCTGCCCATGCAGCTCCGTTATCCGGAAATTCATGTTCGGCGTAGCCGATCATTTCCTTCCAGCGCCTGGAAAACATGGCTTCATCGGTCTTGGGATTCCAATCCCACACTCCGTCTCCCGCACCTTCCAGTGCGAATTTCCAGCGCTCCTCGCTTTCCCGCAATTGCTGGGCCGAAATAAAGACGCTTAATGTGTCCGAAATACGATGTGCGATCGATGTAAAAAGTTGCAAATCGTCTTGATCATGCAGCACCTTGTTTTCGCAATGGTGCAGGCCGAATACCCATGCATTCCCGATTTTCGGCCGCAGCGCTGTCATCAATTGGGATCTGACCGAGAATTGCTCTGCAACCAGCGGCGGGAGCGGGTAATCGGTATTGGGGCCATACTGGATCGTGCCGTTGGCCTTGAGCAAATCGCTGAATATTTTGGACATACTGCTGTCCATCGGGATGTCGATACCCTGCGCGAGCAGTCCCGGCCATTCTGGCCGCGTACGCTCCAGGGGAACTTTCCATGACAGCGCATCGGGATCGCAGGGATACAGGAACCAGGCGCGATCCGCATTGAAAACCTCAAGTATCAAATTCAGCACGCCACGCATGACTTCTTCCATGTTCGCGCTGGCAAGACTGACCTGGGTAACCCGATCCAGAACATCCAGGAGTCGAAGGCGATACGCAAGATCGTGTGGGAGTTGTTGCTCTATTTTCATTTTGGAAGATGGTATCTTGCAAGCCCCGATTTCCATTCTGGTTTGGTCAGGATAAGCGATAACCAGACAAACGTCCAATGGCCTTTGTCGGCATCAGGCAGGCGTTGACGTTTCCAGAAAGAGGGCCGCTACGTGTGCCGATTCAAGCGGAAAAAAACTGCGCCAGCACACTCAAAAATTCCTCCCCGTAGCGAGTGAGCTTGGCCTGTCCGACACCGCTGACCTGTGCCATTTCGTCCAGCGTGGCGGGACGGCACTTGAGCATATCCAGCAGGGTGCTGTCGTGGAAGATGACGTAGGGCGGCACCCCCTGTTGGCGGGCCAGTTCCATGCGCTTGGCTTTAAGGGCGAGCCACAGCGGATCGTCGTTGGCCCCGGCAAAAGGTTCGCGTGATTTGGCGGTGCGCTCGGTACGCTGCGCTTTGCGCTTAACGGGGTCGGCATCGCGGCGCAGCCTTAAAGATTGTTCGCCGCGCAGTATCGGGCGCGCGGCTGCGGTGAGTTTGAGTCCGCCGTAGGCTTCGCTGTCCGCTTCCAGCAGGCCGCCTGCCACCAGTTGGCGATACACGCTGCTCCATTGCGCGGCATTCAATTCCTTGCCGATACCAAAGGTGGAGAGCGCATGGTGATTGAATTTTTCGACCCGCTCGGTGGCCTTGCCGATCAGCACATCGCTCAAATGCCCCGCGCCGAAGCGCTGTCCGGTTCGGTATACGCATGACAGCGCCATTTGCGCAGCCTGTGACGCATCCCAGGTTTCTACCGGTTCCAGGCAATTGTCGCATTCGCCGCAGTGGCCCGGATGCTGTTCGCCGAAATAGCGCAGCACGGTCTGATGGCGGCAGGCGGTCGATTCGCAGTAGCCGAGCAGCGCGTCGAGCTTCTGCCGTTCCAGGCGTTTGCGTTCTTCGGGCGCCTCGCCGCCGTCTATCATCTGGCGCATCGCCACCACATCGCCCAGACCATAGGCCAGCCAGGCGTTGGCGGGCAAGCCATCGCGACCGGCGCGGCCGGTTTCCTGATAATAGGCTTCCATGCTTTTGGGCAGGTCGAGATGCGCGACGAAGCGCACATTGGGTTTATCGATGCCCATACCGAATGCCACGGTTGCCACCATCACCACGCCTTCTTCGCGCAGGAAGCGGCTCTGGTTCCTGCTACGCGTCGCGCTATCGAGTCCCGCGTGATAGGGCAGCGCATCCCAGCCCTTTTCTTTCAGCCATGCGGCGGTCTCATCGACTTTCTTGCGCGACAAACAATAAACGATGCCCGCATCATCCGGATGTTCCGCATCAAGAAACACCTGCAACTGGTTGCGTGCATTATGTTTTTGCGTAACGATATATCGGATATTGGCGCGATCGAAGCTGGATACGAACTGGCGCGCCTGTTCCAGCGCCAACCGTTCGACGATCTCGCCGCGCGTCGGTGTATCGGCGGTCGCGGTCAGCGCGATACGCGGCACGTTGGGGAAGCGCTCATGCAACACGGTCAGCGCACGGTATTCCGGGCGAAAATCATGGCCCCATTGCGAGACGCAGTGGGCCTCGTCGATCGCGAACAGCGCGATGGCTGAAGTTTCCTGAACCTGTTCCAGCAGGGTGAGAAAGCCGGGCATCAGCAGGCGTTCCGGAGCAACATAGAGCAGGTCGAGTTCGCCGCGCAGCAGTTGACCCTGCACTTCGCGCGCAGCATCGGCATTGATGCTGGAATTGAGGAAGGCGGCTTTGACGCCGAGCAAACGCAACGCGTCGACCTGGTCCTGCATCAGTGCGATCAGCGGCGAAACCACGATGCCCGTACCCGGACGTAGCAGCGCGGGAATCTGGTAGCACAGCGATTTGCCGCCGCCGGTCGGCATCAGCACCAGCGCATCACCCCCCGCAACGACATGTTCGACGACCGCCTGCTGTTCGCCGCGATAGGCGGCGTAACCGAACACGTCATGCAGTATCTGCCGGGCTGAACGGGATGTCATGGGTGAATTAGGTGGCGTGGTTGAAGAGATGGGGATTACAATTCCGGAATTCACCGGCCTGGATACCCAGTCAGTGGTAATATTTTAACGTATGAAGAGCCGCAACAGGAGTGAAAGATATTGAATCAAACGCCGGAAAACATCATCGAGGTTAATGACCTGCATTTCTCCTACGGAAAGCGGGAGGTGCTGAAAGGCATCAACCTTAATATCCCGCGCGGCAAGATCGTCGGCATCCTCGGCGTCAGCGGATGCGGGAAGACCACTTTGCTGCGCCACTTCGGCGGCCAGTTGCGGCCATCGCGCGGCAGCGTGAAGTTCATGGGGCAGGTGGTTCACGAACTCGACAACGACGAACTGTACAAGATACGCCTGGAAATGGGCATGATGTTCCAGGTGAGCGGCTTGTTCACCGACTTGTCAGTCTACGACAATCTGGCCTTCCCGATGCGCGAGCATACCAATCTTCCGGAAGAACTGATCCACGATTTGGTATTGATGAAGTTGCACGCCGTGGGTTTGCGCAATGCCCGTGACCTGATGCCGAGCGAGCTGTCCGGCGGCATGGAACGACGTGTCGCGCTGGCGCGGGCGATCGCCACCGATCCCGCGCTGATCATCTACGACGAGCCGTTTGCCGGTCTCGACCCGATTTCACTCAGCACCATCGCCAACCTGATCCGCACACTGAACGACGCGCTCGGCGTGACCTCGGTGGTGGTGACCTATGACCTGTCCGAGTCGCTCAAGATAGTCGATTATGTGTATTTCATTCACGACGGGGTCGTGGTCGCATCAGGCGACGTAGCGGAAATGATAGACTCGAAAGACCCGTTTGTCCGGCAGTTTGTCCACGCCGAGCCGGACGGCCCGATCGCGTTCCAATACCCCAGCAAACCCTACGCGGAAGATCTGGAAATCAGCGGAACAACGATTTGATGGCTGTGCTTTCTTAGCGGTGATCGCGGTAATACCCGATCAAACCGCTAGTCGAAGGGTCATGCTTGCCGGCTGAAGCAGCATTGCGCAATTCCGGCAGTATCTTCCCCGCCAGTTGTTTGCCCAGTTCCACGCCCCATTGGTCGAAGGGGTTGATGTTCCACACCACGCTTTGCACGAACACCTTGTGCTCATACAGCGCGATCAGCATGCCCAACGTGTGCGGATCGAGCCTGTCGAACAGCAGGGTATTGGTAGGCTTGTTGCCCGGAAACACCTTGTGCGGCAGCAGGGCTTCCAGTGCCCCGCCATGCAAGCCCTGTGCTTCCAGCTCGGCGCGCGCTTCTGCGGCGGTCTTGCCTACCATCAGCGCTTCGGTCTGGGCAAAGCAGTTGGCGAGCAGGATGTTGTGGTGTTCTCCGAGCGGGTTCTGGCTGTGCAGCGGGGCAAGGAAATCCGCCGGTATCATGCGCGTGCCCTGGTGGATGAGCTGGTAGAAGGCGTGCTGGCCGTTGGTACCGGGTTCCCCCCACATCACCATGCCGGTGTCGTAATCCACCGGGTTGCCGTCGCGATCCACGCGCTTGCCGTTGCTTTCCATCTCCAGTTGTTGCAGGTAGGCGGGGAAGCGGTGCAGGTATTGGTCGTAGGGAAGCACCGCATTGGAGCCTGTTGCAAAGAAATTACCGTACCAGACACCGAGCAACCCCATCAGCACCGGAATGTTCTTGTCCGGAGGGGCACTGCGGAAATGTTCATCCATCGCATAAGCGCCGCCCAGCAAGTCCTCGAACCTGTCCATGCCCACATACAGCGCGATGGGCAGCCCGATCGCCGACCACAGGGAATACCGTCCCCCGACCCAATCCCAGAACTCGAACACGTTTTGCGGATTGATGCCGAATTTGGAAGTCGCTTCGAGGTTGGTGGAGACGGCGGCGAAATGTTTCGCCACGGCCTGCTCATCGCCCAATTCCGAGACCAGCCATGCCCGCGCAGAACGGGCGTTGGTCAGGGTTTCCTGCGTCGTAAAAGTTTTCGAGCTGACGATGAACAGCGTGGTTTCGGCATCCAGATTTTTCAGTGTTTCGACCAATTGTGTGGCGTCCACATTGGAAACAAAATGCGCACGCAAGGTCGAGCCGGCATAGTGTTTGAGGGCTTCGCACACCATCAGCGGGCCGAGGTCGGAACCACCGATGCCGATATTGACGATGTCGCGGATCGCCTTGCCGGTGTGGCCGGTATGTTTGCCGTTGCGCACCGCGTCGGAGAAGTTGCGCATCAGTCCCAGCACACGCCGTATATCCGGCATCACGTCCTTGCCGTCCACCAGCACCGGCCGTTCGGAGCGGTTGCGCAGCGCGGTATGCAGCGCGGCGCGGTGCTCGGTTGAATTGATCTTGTCGCCGCAGAACATGCTTTCGATGCTGGCCGGCAGTCCGGACTGTTCGGCCAGCGCAACCAGCAATTTGATCGTTTCGGTGCTGATACGATTCTTGGAGTAATCGAACAGCAGGTTTTCGAGCTTGAGCGAAAACCTGTCGAAGCGCGCCGGGTCGTCGAGGAACATCTGGCGCATCTGGAGCGGCTTGATGACGGCGTAATGTGCGCTGAGTGCTTGCCAGGCGGCAGATCGGGTAAGTTTTGACATAAGGGTGATTAAATCAACAGTGAACGATCATGCCTCGGGCACGAGAATGACACCGGCCAACGGCGGTAAAGCAATCTCGGCAGAGCAGGGCAGCCCCATCCACGGAATCGCCTCCGCATTGATCAACCCGGCATTGCCGATGTTGCTGCCCGCGTAATACTGCGAATCGCTGTTCAGCACTTCACGATATTGGGCCTGCCTGGGCAGGCCGATGCGATAGTGGTTGCGGGGCACGGGCGTCAGGTTCAGCGCGATAATGGCAGTGGAGCCGTCGCGGGCAAAGCGCTGGTAGGACAGCACTGATTTTTCCGCATCGTTGCAGTCCACCCAGGAGAAACCCTCAGGCTGGAAATCCAGGTCGTGCAGCGCCGGCAGCTTGCGATAAAGTTGGTTAAGGTCATGGGTCAGGTTTTGTACGCCGCGGTGCAACTCTTCACCCAACTGCCACCACTCCAGCTCCCACCTGGATTGCCATTCGCGTCCCTGCGCGATCTCGTTGCCCATGAAGTTGAGTTTCTTGCCCGGGCTGGTCATCTGGTAAGTCAGCAGCAAACGCAGGTTGGCAAATTTCTGCCAGGCATCGCCGGGCATTTTGGACAACAGCGAACCTTTGCCATGCACGACTTCATCATGCGAGAACGGCATCACGAAGTTCTCGGTATAGGCATAAAGCTGGCCGAAGGTCAGTTCATTGTGGTGATAGCGACGATGCACCGGGTCGTGTTTGAAATAGCCCAGTGTGTCATTCATCCAGCCCATGTTCCATTTGATCGAGAACCCCAATCCGCCCAGATAGACGGGACGCGACACACCCGGCCAGGCGGTGGATTCTTCTGCCATGGTCAAGGCGCCGGGGAACTTGTCATGCACCATGATGTTCAGCTCGCGCAGGAACTCCACCGCCTCGAGGTTTTCGCGGCCACCGTATTTGTTGGGCAACCATTCACCCGCCTTGCGCGAATAATCGAGATACAGCATGGAGGCGACCGCATCCACACGCAGGCCGTCAAAGTGAAATTCGGACAGCCAGAAGTGCGCGCTGGACATCAGGAATGACTTAACCTCATTGCGCCCGAAATTGAAGATGTACGTACCCCAATCCTCATGGAAGCCAAGACGCGGGTCCTGGTGTTCGTACAGTGCCGTGCCGTCGAAGCGCGCCAGCGCCCAGCTGTCCTGCGGGAAATGCGCCGGCACCCAATCGAGGATCACCCCGATGCCCGCCTGATGGCAGGTGTCGACGAGATTGCGCAATTCGTCGGGAGAACCAAAGCGGCTGGTCGCGGCAAAATAACCGGTGGCTTGATAACCCCACGATTCATCCAAGGGGTGTTCGGAAATCGGCATGAGTTCGATGTGCGTGTAGCCCATGCCTTTGACGTAAGGCACGAGATCGGTTGCCAATTCGCTGTAGGTGTAGAAGCGGCCATCCGGGTGCCGTTTCCACGATCCGGCATGCATTTCATAAATATTGATCGCGCCATGCAGCCAGTCCCACTGGCCGCGTTGTTTCAACCATTCTGCATCTTGCCAGCTATGTTCGTTGGCAGTCGCAGCAAGCGAGGCTGTGCCGGGGCGCAATTCATAACCCTGAGCATAGGGGTCGGTTTTGGTCAGCACCTGGCCCGATTCACGATTGCGTATCTCAAAGCGGTACAGCGCGTCTTGCCGGATCTCGGGGAGAAATAACTCCCAAACCCCGCTGGAACCAAGCGAACGCATGGGATGGACCCGGCCATCCCACATATTGAATTCGCCCACCACGCTGACCCGTTCCGCGTTCGGCGCCCAAACGGCAAACCTGACACCTGTTACGCCATTTATTTCGACAGCATGCGAGCCTAGCATCCGATAACCCTGATGCAAATTTCCTTCACTGAACAAATACAGATCCTGTTGCGATATATCCGACGGGAATTGGTAGGGGTCGAATATTTCGTGCGTTACGCTGCCATAGTAAACTCGCAAACGGTAGGGAAGGGCCGGTTCTGTCTTGCCACGCCATTCGAATATGCCCGTCGGATGAATGCGTTTGAGCGGCTCGCTATCGCTCCCTCTGATCAGTGCAACCTGGGTGGCATGGGGCTCGTATATGCGGATGACCCACTCCGAGCCCTCTTGATGCAAACCGAGCAAACCAAACGGGTCATAGAGACGTGTTTGCAATAAGGATTCGATCAGTGTATCCACTCAAAACACCTCATATATCTTGTCTAGTCGGGCAATTGTAAACGATAATGAATGCACTCTAGAAAAATGAATGCACTCTAGAAAGTTTATCAGGAGCTTAAAATGAATGTCGAATTAGGTTACCTGCAAAAAAAATATCATGTGGCAGTCGATAGTCCTGCTCCTCGTTTCGTCAGCCGCATCACCAAAAACACTTACGCGATGGTATTGGCAGGGGGCCGCGGCAGCCGGCTTCACCAGCTCACCGATTGGCGTGCCAAACCGGCAGTTCCCTTTGGCGGCAAGTTCCGCATTATTGATTTCGTGTTGTCCAATTGTGTGAATTCGGGTATCCGCCACATCGGTGTGGCGACACAATATAAGTCGCACAGCCTGATCCAGCATATTCAACGCGGCTGGTCATTCCTGAATGGGCAATTCGGTGAGTTTATTGATCTGTTGCCGGCACAGCAACGGGTTGACGAAAGCCACTGGTATCAGGGTACCGCGGACGCGGTGTTCCAGAACCTGGATATTTTGCGCGCATCCAACCCCGATTTTATATTGATATTGGGCGGTGACCATGTGTACAAAATGGATTACGGCAAGTTGCTTGCTTTCCATGTCGAGAGCAAAGCCGATATGACCGTAGCATGTCTGGAAGTGCCCGTCGCCGAGGCGACAGCTTTTGGCGTGATGAGTGTCGATGAAAATTCCCGCGTTGTCGAATTTACCGAAAAATCCGCCAACCCGGCAACTATTCCCGGCAAACCCGGGATGTCGCTGGCCAGCATGGGCATCTATGTGTTCAATTCCAAATTCCTCTTCGAACAATTGATACGCGATTCGGACGATAAGCATTCGAGCCATGATTTTGGCAAGGATTTGATTCCCCATATGATTAAAAAATATCATGTGTTCGCACATAGTTTTGAGCAAAGTTGTGTCGGAATGGGTGATGACAACGTGCCTTATTGGCGCGATGTCGGGACCATCGATTCCTATTGGGAAGCCAATATGGAATTGACCAAGGTAGTTCCGGATCTGAATATGTACGATCAGGATTGGCCGATCTGGACGCATCAGGAACAATTGCCCCCGGCTAAATTCGTATTTGACGAGGATGGCCGCCGTGGCATGGCAATCGACTCGCTGGTTTCGGGCGGTTGCATCGTGAGCGGTTCGGTCGTGCGGCGCTCACTGCTTTTTTCTGATGTGCGGGTGAATGGTTATTGCACCATCGAGGATTCGGTATTGTTGCCCAACGTGGATGTCTGTCGTGGTGTCACGCTGAAACGCGTCATTGTGGACAAGAACTGCAAGGTTCCGGACGGCCTGGTAGTCGGGGTTAATCCGGAAGAAGATCGCAAACGCTTCCATGTCACCCCGAACGGCGTGACACTGATTACCCCCGAGATGCTCGGGCAAAAGACACATCAATTCCGCTGATATTACTTACCCGCCGCCGTTGGCGCGGTTTCCAAATAGATGAAGAAAACCGTTGACTTAGTTATTCTCTGGCACATGCACCAGCCGGATTACCGCGATTATGCCAGCGGCGAATTCGTGTTGCCATGGACCTATTTGCACGCCATCAAGGATTACACCGACATGGCTTATCACCTTGAGAGACATCCCAAAGTCCGCGCCGTGGTCAATTTCGTGCCCATCCTGCTCGACCAGCTGGAAGATTACACCGATCAGTTTGCCTCCGGACAGTTGCGTGATCCCTTGTTGCGACTGTTGATACATGAAAATTCCGCCAATCTTTCTGCACAAGAACGGCAATTGGCCTTTGACGCATGTTTCCGCAGCAATCACACCAAAATGATTGCGCCGTATCCGTCATACATGCGCTTATGGGAGCTGTTCAATCTGCTGCAAACCGAGAGCGAATCAGGGTTGTCCTATTTATCGGGCCAGTATGTGGCTGATTTGCTGACCTGGTATCACCTGGCCTGGTGCGGAGAAAGTGTGCGCCGCGAGCATGTCCTTGTGGCAAGTTTGATGAGCAAAGGCCAGGACTTCAGTTTCGAAGACCGGAAACAATTGTTCGACCTTATTGGCAAATTGATAAGCGGCATCATTCCGCGCTATCGCAGACTGGCGGAATCCGGACAAATCGAGATATCCGCCACGCCTCATTACCATCCACTGGCTCCGCTGCTGATCGATTTCGCCACCACCAGGGAAGCGATGCCGGATGCACCTTTGCCGATTTCGCCGCATTACCCCAAGGGCAAGCAGCGCATAGCGGCACACATCGAATCTGCCAAGAAGAGTCATCGCGCGCGTTTTGGCTCCGAGCCGCAAGGTATGTGGCCGGCGGAAGGGGCCATTTCAACCGAAACGCTTGAAGTATTTGCCGCCGAGGGTTGCCGCTGGGTAGCCAGCGGGGAGGGCGTACTGGTCAACAGCCTGCATAACCTGGCGCAACCTGTTCCTGATTCTTCGCAATACCTGTACCGCCCTTATCAACTGAAAAATGGCGCGGATGGTTTGCATTGCTTTTTCCGCGATGACAGATTGTCCGATTTGATTGGTTTTGAGTATTCTCGCTGGCGTGGCAACGATGCGGCAGGGCATTTTATCGCACAGATCGAAACGATCGGGCAGCGCGCACCGGTTGAAGAAACGCCTGTTGTCAGCGTCATTCTGGATGGCGAGAACGCATGGGAATATTATCCGTACAACGGCTTTTACTTCCTTGACGAACTCTATGCAGAGCTTGAGGCGAACGCCAATATCCACACCAGCACTTTCAGCGACTATCTGACATCAAGCATGACAAACCCCTTCAGCGCGAAGAAACGCGACTTGCCGAGTATCGTTGCGGGAAGCTGGGTTTATGGCAACTTCGCAACCTGGATAGGCTCCAAGGATAAAAATCATGCCTGGGATTTGCTTTGTGTCGCAAAACAGAGTTTCGACATGGTCATATCCAGTGGCCGGCTTAACCAGGCGGAACAGGATGCAGCCGAAAAGCAGCTTTGCTCTTGCGAGAGTTCGGACTGGTTCTGGTGGTTCGGGGACTATAACCCCTCGCACTCGGTGGCCAGCTTTGACCAGTTGTTTCGCCACAATTTGACCGAGTTGTATAGCTTGTTGAAATTGCCGGCGCCGCAGAATTTGTCCGAGCCTATCAGCCAGGGCAGCGGTACTCCGGAATCAGGCGGAGCGATGCGCCGTGCCACTGAATAACTGATCTTTATGTTGACGGATCGCGCCAGCGGAATACTGTTACACCCGACATCACTACCAGGCGCGTTCGGTGCAGGCGACTTCGGCCCGGACGCCTACCGGTTTGTCGACTGGATGGTCAGTGCCGGCCAGACCTATTGGCAGATTCTGCCGCTTGGCGAAATCGGCCATGGCAACTCACCGTACATGAGCATGTCCGCTTTTGCCGGCAACATTCTGCTTATTGACCCTATTGAGTTATCCAGTCATGGTTGGCTCGGCCCCGAGGATCTCACGCCCCATCCGGATTTCCGGCCGGACAGGGTGGATTTCGAACTGTTGCGTCCATTCCGCATAGAAAGACTGCGCCGCGCTGCCAAGCGCTTCTTTGCCAGTGATCATGATGACCTGCACCGCTCCTATACCGAGTTCTGCATTGCTGAAAGCGAATGGCTTGATGACTATTCGCTATTCATGACCATAGCCGAGCACGAAAGTTGGCGTGAGTGGAGCGTCTGGCCCAAGGAATTCGCACAAAGGGAACCGCAGGCGCTACACCGATTTGAAATGACCTGTGCCGATGAAGTTGGTTTCTGGAAATTCTGCCAATGGTGCTTTGCCCGCCAGTGGTCAGATTTGCGGCTGTATGCCAACGAACGCGGGGTCAAGATCATCGGCGACATTCCGATCTTCGTGTCCTATCAAAGTACGGATGTATGGTCGCATCAGGATTTGTTCGAACTGGACGATAATGGTCGTCCCACCTTCGTGGCCGGCGTGCCACCCGATTATTTCAGCAAGACCGGGCAGTTCTGGGGGAATCCGCTATACCGGTGGGATATCCATGAAAAGACCGGCTATGCCTGGTGGATAGCACGCCTGGAGCATGCACTGCAACTGGCAGACCTTGTCCGTGTCGATCATTTTCGTGGTTTTGCCGCTTACTGGAAAATACCGGCAGACGCACCCAATGCGATTAGCGGCAAGTGGGTGGCCGGCCCGGGTGAAAAACTGTTTGAAACCTTTGTAAAAGTCTTTCCACATCTGCCCATCATTGCAGAGGATCTGGGTTTGATCACGCCTGACGTAATCGAGCTGCGCGACAAATTCAATCTTCCCGGCATGCGTGTTCTTCAATTCGCCTTTGGTGAAGGGGATAACAACATTTTCCTGCCGCACCACTATGTGCCCAACACGGTCGCCTATACAGGAACACACGACAACGACACCATTCTGGGCTGGTGGGATTCGCTGTCTGCTCATGAAAAGGATTTTGCCCGGCACTATCTGCAAACTGATGGGGTCGATATTCAATGGGTAATGATGAAGGCCATTTCCAACTCGTCAGCCAATTTAGTCATCTTTACCATGCAGGATATACTCGGACTATCCGGTGAACATCGCATGAACTTACCCGGTTCATCCGCGGGAAGTTGGGAGTGGCGCTTTTCCTGGGATCAGGTTCAGCCTATTCATTCCCAAACATTAGCGAAAATGTCCCAGGAAAATTTGCGTATTCCTCATCATCCCGAACAGAACGCCTGATTCGTAGTATCAATCAACAATAACCAGAGATGAGTAGAGGTTAGGGTAAGCCGCTTCAAACTCAATATCGTGCCTGCTTATCATTTGACATAATATACATTATGCGTATATCAGGGAAAGGCAAGAGAAGCCAGAACCGGCATAGCAATCCAGATGCCTCTATCCAAAATGTCTTTTAAATCCACTGGATCGCCGCGCTGTGCTCGCGATGACAGCCACCCCGTCATTGCGAGCGCAGCGAAGCAATCCAGTCAATCGAACAACCGGCATAGCCGAGATTCTGGCTTCCAAGCCATTTCTGCCCGGCCGTTGTTATTCGAGCCCCCTTTATTCTTCGAGTCCAGGATAAACCGATAACTTTAAAATATCCGGCGGAGAATGAAATGAACTGGTGCGCAAGCGCACCCTACGAGACTGTCGTGACACGGTGTGCGAAGATTGTGGGGTGCGCTTGCGCACCAAATGCATCTGGGCGGGCTTTACCTAACGGCTGCATCCATTCAATGCTCTGAAACACAGATGCTTATGACCGGCATACTCAACCTCCATCAATCTAATGATCGCAGTTCCGGCCAGGGCACGGATAGCGCATAATTAGACAGTCCATATGTATATTTGGACTGTCTAATAATATAATGACTTGGACTGTCCAATTGATTGCCAATTACCTCCATGGGAATTCAGTCATCCAACTAAATAATTTAATTAGTACGTAGGTAGATGCCCAGATAACCTATAATAAAAATCACTTGACATGGACTGTCTAATAGTTACAATGTGGACAGTCTAATGAATAAAGAGGCTGTCCAAATCATGTTGACGAGCTTTGAAGTGATGCAAGCTGCAAATATTTCCCGGGCAACCTTGAACAACTACATCTCGCTTGGACTGTTGCCGCGTCCACTGGTGAAAAATCCCGAACCCGGCGCTTCGACCAGTGCGCGGCAGATTGGCTATTTCCCTGAAGATATCCTGGCGCGCCTGGAACGCATCAACCAATTGAAGAAGGAAGGTTATGCCATGGCAGATATTGCCAGGCAACTGGAACTGGAGGGATTCCCTGCGCCTGAAAAAATACCCGGGAATATACCGGAACAACAAATCAGCGGCACGCAATCGCCAGTCATAGAATCTTCTGCACATTCAATAACACCCGGCAAAAAAATCGCGCCTCAGAATGTCGTGGCAGCCAAATCGAATGCGCTTCGGCTCACGATCGACCATATCCCCTACCCGGCCTACATGGTCAACTACAACTTCGAGATCACCTGGTTCAACGAAGAGGCGCGCAACGAGTTGCTGGGTGCCTTCGAACATCTGCCTGCGGACATCAAAGAACGCAACGCCCTGTCCTACCTGCTTAATGGCAGGCTTGGGCGTAACGGTGCCAATCGTGAAGAGTTGCTTCAATTTTATCTGTTACTTGGCAAGGGCCGTTTTTCGCGAAACGACCTGATGAATATACTGAGTGGTCAGGCCGATGCGGCACACAGACAAACGGATGAGAATCTGGCCGAATTTCGTCCCAATGGCACTTTGGTGCAACTGCCGCTTACCCTGTGTCTGGAAAACGACGAGATCGTTCACTACAACGTCTATGCCTCCTACTACCGCGAAGGAATTCTGTTCATCCATCTCCCCAGCAACGCCGAAAGCGACAGCTTGCTGGGATTACTGGAACGACGCGATGAGGTGATCCGCAACCTGCTGAAAAAACACCTGCCTGTGCTGACGGATGTCGCGGTACTGGTGGCCGACCTGCAAAGTTCAGTGAGAATTTGCACCGAGTTGCCACCCGAGGAATATTTCGAACTCATCAATCAGATATGGGCCTCCATGGAGCCCATCTTTCGCAAGTATTACGGGACACACGGCAAGCATGTGGGAGACGGCATGGTCTACTATTTTTTTCCGCAACCGGACTGCAACTACATCTTCAACGCGCTGAGGTGCGCTCAGGAAATGAAATCCACGATGCGCAAGATCAGCAAGGAATGGCAGCTGCGCAAGAACTGGATGAACGAGCTGTATCTCAATACCGGCCTGAATGAAGGGCATGAATGGCTGGGCATCTTTCACATCGAAACCAAGGTGGAATTCACTGTTCTGGGCGACACCATAAACCATGCGGCACGGTTGTCAGACTTTGCGCGCGACGGTGCAATCTGGGCAACCAAAAGTCTGCTCGGCAAACTGCCCGCAAAGGAGCGGCAACGGGTCAAGTTTGGCATACGCCGGCGGGATGCCGAGGGCCGTGAAGTATTCGTTAGCGCATTCTATTCCCGAGTCTCCGAACTGGCTTACATCAATGACGCTGCACGCAACGAAAAGCTGAACGACATCGCGGCACTGCCTGTGACCGAGATCATCGAGATCGGGGCCTGACCATGGAATTCACTGACAAAAACACGATGAACCTGACCTCCGAAATTGATGAAGCATTGCGCATTTCGGCAGTCGCCTTTGAAACCAGTGATGCGATCATGGTTACCGATGCCGATGCCCGTATCATCCGGGTCAATCAGGCATTTCTCGATACCACAGGCTACAGCTCGGACGAAGTGATCGGCAGGAATGCGCGCATCATGAATTCGGGACTGCACGACAAGTCATTTTATGCCGGGCTGTGGCAGCAATTGCTTCATACCGGTTCATGGACGGGCGAAATATTCGACAAGCGCAAGTGCGGCGAGATCTATCCAAAACGGTTGAAAATTACCGCCGTAAAAAACCGGCAGCAGCAAACCACCCATTATGTTGCCATTTTCAACGACCTCAGTGAACGCAAAGAGAACGAGGCAGAAAGCCGAAATCTGGCTTCCTATGACAAACTCACCAAGTTGCCAAACCGGCATCTGTTTCTCGAGCTTTTCGGTGCGACATTAGCCAAAGCTGCACGCCTGAGCAGCTTTGGCGCAATATTGCTCATCGACCTGGATCGATTCAAGATACTCAACGACACAGCAGGACATGATTGCGGAGATTTACTGCTCATCGAAGTGGCTAACCGGCTGAAGCACTGCGTGCGCGAAATGGACACCGTGGCCAGATTGGGCGCAGACGAGTTCATCGTATTGATTGAGGATGTCAGTGACAGCCAGGATGATACTTCGCGCAAGGTCGGGCAGGTCGCCGAGAAGATCCGCGAGACACTGGCACGCCCCTACCATTGCAACGACCATCTGTTGCGCAGTTCACCCAGTATCGGCGTCAGCCTGTATTGCGGGAATGATTTATCGGTGGATGTCCTGGTTCAGCATGCCGAAATGGCGATGTATCAGGCCAAGAGTGCCGGACGCAATTCGGTCCGCTTCTTCGATCCGGTCATGCAAGACAAGGTGACCGCACATGCTGCCCTGGAAAGCGATTTACGCCAGGCCCTCGCCCGGCAGCAAATGCATTTGCATTACCAGATGCAGGTTGATAACAATCATCGCCCCACGGGAGCAGAAGCTTTATTGCGCTGGTATCATCCTGATCGCGGTTTGGTGCTCCCCGGCGTGTTTATTCCAATTGCTGAAGAAAGCACGCTGATACTCGAGATCGGTGACTGGGTGATGAATACCGCCTGCAGGCAACTGGCATTGTGGGCGGAAAGCGATCAAACGCGCAAATTGACGCTGGCAGTCAATGTCAGCGCAAAACAATTTGCCATTCCCGGTTTTGTGGATAGCGTGGCGGATGTTCTGAAAGCGCATCAGGTTGATCCCTCACGCTTGAAACTGGAATTGACCGAGAGCGTGATGCTGGAAGATATGGCTGCCACGGTTGAAAAAATGCACGCGCTGAAAGCATTGGGGCTTGGACTGTCCATTGACGATTTCGGCATCGGCTATTCGTCGCTGTCCTATTTGAAACAGCTGCCGCTGGATCAGCTCAAGATTGACCAAAGTTTCGTGCAAGGAATCACGAACGATGGCAGCGATGCGATGCTGGTGCAGACCATTATCGATTTGGCGACCAATTTCCACCTGAATGTCATTGCTGAAGGAGTCGAAACACAGGCACAGCTGACTTTCCTGAAACACCACGAATGCATGGCATTCCAGGGGTTCCTGTTCGGAATGGCATTACCGGCGCAGGAATTCGAAAAATTATTGCATCGACTGGTGAGCGAGATAACCGGTTCTTTTCGCGCCTTGAAGCCCGGGTTTTGATGTAATTTAATTTTTAAGAAAACACCCCCGCCCCAAGGGGGTGTATTCACTGTCATTCCGAGCATGGCGATAACCATAACCAATCACTTGGCAGCTTGCTGCCTTGGTGATATGGCTAGTTGTTTCATCAATGATGCCTTATTGATCCGCTGGATCGCCGCGCTGCGCTCGCGATGACAACCCTCTTGTCATTGCGAGCGCAGCGAAGCAATCCAGTCAATCAAACAACCGGCGCAGCCGACTCGGCAATTCAGAATTGCCTTTATCCAACCAGGCCTTTGGCCAAAATTAGAGTTTCCCGCTTTTTAGTCCCCCAACGACCTGCTGAAAGTCACACCGCCGCGGATGTCGGTGGTTTTATTCACCCCGATCGATCGCCCTTGCGCCAAATGGGTATAGGCCACTTCGGGGGTGATGGTCCAGGCATTCCATCTGAAACTCTGCTGGGCACCAAAGCCCACCAGGCTGCCATGAGGCCCGATCAAATTGCCCGTGGCATTGGTATTCGGGTCATAAGAGCCGAGCGCCGTACTGGTTTCGCCGGTATAAACTTTCAGCAGGCGCGCGGCTTCTGCATCCAGCCAACCCACGGTAAGGATGCGGGCATCGCCGCCAAAACTGGAGCCGATCCAGCGACCGCCATTGGTAAAGCCTTGCGGGTAAGCCCAATTGCGATAGCCGCTTCCCACAAGTCCGTGTTTATTCCAAGGGAAACTATCTACATAGGTTTGCATGAATTCAGTGAACACCCGGTGACGGCCCGATGTGCTCCACCATTCCAGACCCGCCAGGGTCATGAATGAATTGGGCAAGTGGCTCTGTCCCGAGGAATCCTCCCCCATCCATTGAAAGTAGGAAGCACAACGCACGCCGTTGGGACAATTCAGTCTGACATCGTAGCCGGCCACTCCATTGCTCAGGTCCTGTTGGGTGTTAAGGGAAAAGGTATGTTCGCCACCCCCGGTAAAAACTGTGTTGAAAATGTCGGTAACGCCGGATAATCTTCCTGTACCACCCATCTGAATATCTCTGGTCAGTCCGATTTCCATCCAGGACCATGGTTTCAAGGTCATGCGAGTGCCGATGAAGTAGTAGCCATCCGGCTGATTGGCCACCAGGACCGGGTCTTGAGCCTTGGCCAAAAACATTTCAAAAGTCCACGGCCCCATCCATGACAGCCACTTGGACTCGGAAGGTTTGACCTCGCTTCTTTGTATGCCGACGCCCATCCATGGCGGGATATTGCTGCCATTGATCAGGCTCGATTGCCAGCCCGGCCCCCACCAGTTCTGGTGCGCGAACGCCTGAACATTGAACCCTGAAATTTGCATGACCAATGCTGTGTCGTCCAACTTGGCCTGAACCCGCCCTTCCTTGCCCGAACCGCTAAAGGTGGTTTGCAATGAATTCGGGCTTGCTTCAACCCGGACGCCTACCCTGGCTGCAATCGGCAGGTAGTCTGGCCCGAATTCGGCGGCAGCACTCGACAGCCTGATGGAACTGCCCGGCGTATAGTTTTCACCAAAGCCCACCGGCGCCTCGGCTTTGTTGCGAAACTGTGCCTCAACCTTCCCGTGCCGGAGCAGTTTCCGAAGATCTTCGCTGATGAATTGTTTTGATTCCAGCAATGAAGGCGAAAGATCGCCGGGCAGATCATCCAGCGCATTTTGCACGGCCGACGCTGGCAGGGGCCAATGTGTCGTGGTGATCTGCAGCCCCGCTTCATCCACCAGGCGCTCCAATTGATGGCGCGCTTGCCAGCCCGGCATGTAGGGTACGGATGGTTGTGCATGGATAGCAGTTGAAACCGACCCCAACAATCCCAGCAGAAAAATCGTTAACCATTTGTTCTTGATCGTGACGGCCAGTTGCAGACAGGAGCGCATTGATTACCCTTTGGTCAAATTACGAAGTGCAACAAGTTTTAAAGATTGATAAATAAATTCACGAGGCAATGTTACGGTCATAAAATCATTCCAACACGATAATACCCTTAATCAAATCGCCAATTCACCACCACCCTGTTGGGCATGATCATCCATTCCGCCCCATGATAATTGCTCTGGTGGGATTCCCACATAAAATTCCCAATGGCATAACCCAGCAACGAGCCGGCGACCGTGTCTGAAAACCAGTGATTGCGCCCGGCGACGCGCGCCACGTTGGTCACGGCAGCCACGCCATATAACCAGGGGGCATCATAGGCTTTGGCATAGGGGGTAATGACTGCCCACATGACGGTGGTATGGCCGGAAGGCCAGGAGGTATCGCCGTTGTTTGTGCTAACCGGGGTGAAGCTGGCTGAACCCTGTCCGGCGCTTGGCCGGGCACGACCCACCATGTATTTCAAACCCAGCGCAGACACTGCCCCCACCCCGCCGGCCGCCAGCGCGCTGTATGCGGTCCTGGCCGGCTTGCTATCCGTGTCACTGGACAAAAACATCGTGGCCGAATAAGCGATGGCGACAAACGGCAGCGCGTTGCCGACCCTTTCCACGCCCGGCATGGATCCATTATTCCCATGGTTGACAGCAAACCTGTCCAGCGGTTTGTCCGCGATAGCGGATACCAGACTGACGCCGCCTATCAGCAGTGCAGAACGCCAGAAATCCGGCGTGCCCGCGGCGTGGCCAATATTGCTCAGGTCCTTGCCGGCCGACTTGAATACCGATTCGGGAGTCTTGTCCGGCGGGGACCAGCCCTGCGATGCCGGTTCAGCCCGCACATCCGGCATGCTCCACACCATCAAGATCATGCAACAGAGGGGCCACAAGAAGGCACGACAACGGATATCACGCAACAGCTTCAATGTTCGCTCACTTTCAAATGATGTTTCCATTTTAGTCCGCTGGATCGCCGCGCTACGCTCGCGATGACAGCCACCCCTGCCTTTTTGATCTGCTGGATCGCCGCGCTACGCTCGCGACGACAGCCACCCCCGTCATTGCGAGCGCAGCGAAGCAATCCAGTCAATCGAACAACCGGCGCAGCCGACGTGGCAATCCAGATGCCTTTATCCAAAATGCCTTTGGCCAAATGACTTTTTAATCCGCTGGATCGCCGCGCTGCGCTCGCGATGACAGCCACCCCCGTCATTGCGAGCGCAGCGAAGCAATCCAGTCAATCAAACAACCGGCGCAGCCGACGCCGCAATCCAGATGCCTTTATCCAAAATGCCTTTGATCAAATGCCTTATTGATCCGCTGGATCGCCGCGCTACGCTCGCGATGACAGCTACCCCTGCCTTTTTAATCTGCTGGATCGCCGCGCTGCGCTCGCGATGACAGACCTCTGCTGGATCGCCACGCTACGCTCGCGATGACGAACCTGTGGTTATCCGGTGCCGTCTTTGCATGGGCTCGCGATGACGGCTTCTTTCCCCAACCCTTGTCAAACTATGCTGGCATACAAATCATTCCACTCCGGATTCGCCGACTCAATCAACTGCAACTTCTTCGCCCTTGATCCAGCCTTGATCTGTTTTTCCCTTGAAATAACAGCGTACATTGTTTCGCCAAGTTCGAAGTAAACCAGCATATGCGCACCATAACGCCGCGAAAAACCATCCACCAAATCATTCTTATGCTCCCACACCCGCTTCACCAGATCGGAAGTCACCCCAACATACAACGTACCGTTACGCTGACTCGCCAAAATATAAACAGCGGGCTGCTTTTCCACTTTATCCCTCGTCATTACACTGAACAAAGCTAACGCGATGACACACCCCCACGTCATTGCGAGCGCAGCGAAGCAATTGCCTTTTCGATCCGCTGGATCGCCGCGCTGCGCTCGCGATGACAGCCACCCCCGTCATTGCGAGCGCAGCGAAGCAATCCAGTCAATCAAACAACCGGCGCAGCCGACGTGGCAATCCAGATGCCTCTATCCAAAATGCCTTTGGCCAAATGCCTTTTAAATCCACTGGATCGCCGCGCTGCGCTCGCGATGACAGCCACCCCTGCCTTTTTGATCCGCTGGATCGCCACGCTGCGCTCGCGATGACAGCCACCCCTGCCTTTTTAATCCGCTGGATCGCCGCGCTGCGCTCGCGATGACAGCCACCCCCGTCATTGCAAGCGCACCCTGCAAATTCAATACGCATTCTTTCCCTTGAACACACACGTTATCGTCCTGAAGATAATTTTTATATCCAGCCACAAAGACCAGTTGTTTATATAATTTAAATCGAATTCGACGCGCTTCCGCATTTTTTCCAGCGTGTCCGTTTCGCCGCGCCAGCCGTTCACCTGCGCCCAGCCTGTAATACCGGGCTTGACCTTGTGACGATGCATATAACCGTAAACCACGTGTCTGTATGCCTCGTTATGGGCCACCGCATGCGGACGCGGCCCCACGATAGACATCGTGCCCTGCAATACATTAAAGAACTGCGGCAGCTCGTCCAGGGAGCTGTGGCGCAGGAAAGCGCCAAAGCGCGTCACGCGTGGATCGTCTTTTTTTGCCTGGGGAATATGCTCGCCATCCTCGCTTACGGTCATGCTGCGAAATTTCAGCACTTCAATAACCTCCCCGTTCAGGCCATAGCGGCGTTGTTTGAACAATACCGGCCCCCGCGAAGTCAGCTTCACACCAATCGCGATCAACAGCATGGGCACTGCCACCAGCATCAGGATCAAGCTACCCAATACCAGATCTTCTGCGCGCTTCATCCAGCCATCGACCTCATAGAACGGGCTTGCAAACACGCTGACCATGGGGATCCCGCCAATACTGGTCCACCGCGCATTCAGCAAGTCAAATACGAAATGGTCGGGAACAACGCAAACCGTTGCGGTCGTATCGGCCAGATCATTGATCAACTCCAGGGAGCGCTTCTCTTCGCTCAACGGCAGCGTGATATAGACATAGTCGACATGCCCGGCTTGCACATCCCCGACCAGGTTTGACATCCTTTTATGCAAAGGCCGGTGAGGATATTCATGATCGTCATAGACACCTACCACCTTCATGCCCATCCAGGGAGCACTTTCTATCTGTGCCAACAGCTTGCCAGCCATCCTGCCTCCCCCTGCAATCACCACGGATCGGGAATTCCATCCGCGTTTGCGCAATGCACGCAACCATAGGCGGACGCCTACGCGCAACAGGATCAACAAAGCCGGCACAAGCATCAGCCAGGTCAAGATCACCCGCCTGGAATAGAGTTCCGATGTTTTCAAAAAGAATGCGAGGATGACGAGCGAACCAACCACCCACACCCACACGATCAGCATCCGGTAGATTTCACGCCGTATCGGTTCGGATCGCCATGAGTGATAAGCCCCGTTGACTTCGGCAAAAAACAGAAATAACAACACAGCCGTGACACCGGCCAGCCCATACTTTGACGTTGATGGAATATCAAATATCTGAATACAGATGTGCAGAGAAAATATGATGATGGCACCATCCATCAGACGATGAATGAAGCTCAGTTTTGATGAGTATGGCCTGAGCAGGCCGGCTGATGTCTTAGTCATAATGGATGGAATAATTTATTTATAAGAACACTATGCCAAAATCGAACTAATCTATCGGAACCGAACCATCATACAATTACGCGGGGCCAGCTCATGTTTATGGTCTC
>Ga0307375_10000826_pt1 | contig 36089 bp, 38 predicted proteins | sample TR1MG_FD_202531 | JGI IMG/M metagenome (GOLD analysis project Ga0307375, IMG submission 202531) | Soil microbial communities from Risofladan, Vaasa, Finland - TR-1 | ecosystem: Environmental > Terrestrial > Soil > Coastal area > Acid sulfate soil | place: Finland: Risofladan, Vaasa | collected... | reverse complement strand
TTTATGGTTGCCTATATAAAACAACTTCAGAAGGCCGCACCCGCTAGGCAGATGTACAACACGCTGGGCTGGAAGGATCGCGACTTCGTTATGGCAGATGGCGTAATGACCGCCACAGGCTTTCAGCCGTTCCCCTATCCAGCGCCCTTCAAGCGCGACTTGCCGGGATTCGGCAAAGAAATGGGCAGCCTTGAAGAGTGGAAGAAGCTGCTGAACTTCTATAACAGACCGGGGTACGAAGCCTACCGCCTGACCTTGCTCATGCTCATCGGGGCACCACTGCTGCGCTTCACGAACGTCGAGGGGCTGGTCGTTAGCTTGCATGGCGAGAGTGGCGCAGGGAAAACCACGGTGATCAAGCTGGCGCATAGTGTGTATGGTAATCCGACAGAAATCATGCTCAATGGCACTGAACGCGGCACCACGGTGAACGCACTGTTCCGCAAGATCAGTCTGTACCAGAACATCCATGTGGGCTACGATGAGATCAGCAACATGCCGCCCGAGACCGCCAGCGCGCTGGTTTACAGCATATCTATCGGTGTCGGCAGGGATCGTCTGGGGCGTGATGGCTTGTCGCTAAGCCAGCAGGAAAAGTTCTGCACCATACTAGGGGCCACGACCAACCAGAGCATGCGCAACAAGCTGAGTGCTTACAAGGCAGACAACACTGCCGAACAGATGCGCCTGATAGAGTTCAAGGTAAAGGATACACACACCCACACCAAGGTCGAGGCAGATGAGATGCTCCTGAAGATGTCGGAGAATCACGGAGTCGCGGCCAAGCCGATAGTCGAGTTCCTTGTGCAGAACCAAGACATGATCGCAGACAGCGTGCGCGAGATCATGAAGCAACTAGACACACTGAAACGTATTTCAGCGCGTGAGCGGTTCTGGTCTGCCGGTATCGCCTGCGGCCTTGCCATGGGTAAAGTTCTTCGCAAGATGGGCTTCATCGACTGGGATTTGAATTCTCTGACATCGTTTGCATCAGCGTATCTTGACGAAGCGCGCGGCGATGTAAGCGATAGCAACCTGTCGGCAACCAGCACAATCAGCGAACTTCTGGAAGCGTTCGGACCGCACACACTGGTCGTCAACTCAGACATCGGCAAGGGCAACATGAACATGCGCCCACTTAAAGAACCATGGGGAGAGATGTGGGCACGCTGCGAGATGGACGTTCGCAAGGTCTACATGTCCCGCGAGCAGCTCAAGAAAATCTGCGCTGAGAAGACCATCGACATGCACGAGCTACAGCTTGAACTGCTCTCCAGCGGCGTGCTGCTCGACCCGAGCGCACAGAAGACACTGGGCGCCGGCACGGACTTCGAGAAGGCCAAGATACGCTGCTGGATAATCGACTTGGACCACCCTGCACTGGCAGGAAAACCAAGGGATGCGCTGTTCGCTCAGAGCAACGTGACTGACTTAAGAAAGACTGCCTAATCCAAAGGAGACAACGATGATAGTAGCCGCATGGTGTTTAGCGATGGTAATTCAATTTGAAGGGGCATCCGAGCCGACCTTGAGCCAGATAGCGATTGCAGATGTCGTCATGACCCGCGCGCACTGGCAACCTAAACGAGTTTGCAGGGAAGCGTTCCGCCCATGGCAGTTCACGGCACTGATGTCGCATCGCGATGTTCCGTCGGAATCAAACAAGGCGTGGAAGAAATCCAGACTTATAGCTGCGCGAGTATTGAAGTGCGGTAAGCGGTGCGATGTTACCAAGGGGGCGGATCACTACTACATCAAGGGGACACACCAGACCAAGACATTCAAGATCGTTTCAGGGTCTCCCTACTGGGTGGGATCTTGTGTGACAACGGCCCGGTACGGTACGCAGGTGTACTGTCGAGAGCGACGGCGAACGCGATCAGCTGAGCATTCCGATGTCGCATCTGTGCCGCTCAACCTCCCCATGATCGAAGTGAAGCACGATCGCCTGCATATCTCTCCCAGCCCTATACCCACTCCCAGCGTGCCACGCATCCCGCGCGCCATCATTCAGCCCCGCTATTTTGGCGTACCACTTGCGTCGATCAATTTAGTCATGTGGAGTGCGATAGCATCATCCTTCCCCTGACTCCCTGCGCTGCTGCCGAATTTGTAGTTGACCACTTGTTGTGCGTTTGATGCAACATAGCCTGTGATTGACCCAACTACGTTTGCGATCGCTGCGACAATGGCCACATCTTTCAGCGTGATGCCACCAGTCAACAACATGTAGCAGCCCCACAACTCTGCAGTCATCAGGCAGGCGAACGTGATCAGGATTACATAGCCAAGTGCGTTATTCGATTGGCCAAATGTTTTTCTGGCATCCTGCGTGTCGGCGGTTTGTGTTGCAAACTGAGCATCTTCATGCGCCTGATTTATTTTCACAAGATCGATGTTTTGCTGCTTCAGGACTTCCTCGTGCTTCTGGTCTGCGGCTCGAACAGCAGCGATAATCTCAGGTGTCATACTGCCAGACTGGATGACCTGAGTAATTTGTGAGATGTCTTTCTGTTGGCTTCCGGCAGATGTAAGTCCGAACGCACCCATCAGAGACGCGACTGCTCCCCCGGCCAACGGTCCACCGAGCATGGTGGCGATTGTCGGAGCGATTGAACTAATTGCAGTTTTAAGATCGAAGCTCATACCACCTCCTATTCCGGCATTACGCCAGTCTCAATCGCATCGCAGATACGCACTGCACGTGGACCGACCTGCTTGAACCACAAACTCAATCGCAGTCGCGCAGCCACAGACTCGTAGCTGCCGCGTTGAAAATCCCGCATCGTGTTGTGGAACTCCATCAGGGTCTCGATGCCCATGTTGAAAGTCATGTTGGCAAGGCAGCGTTTGCGCACATCGTCCAGTGTCTCCCACCAAGGGAAGGCATCGTCCAGATCCTTGAATACTTCCTCCAGATCCTCGTTAAGCAACTGATCGATCTGCGCGCCGGAAAGTGGTTGTGTCCAGTCATCCGGCAGCGGGTTCGCTTCGCAGTTGTGTCCTACACCGATAGTGTTGATGCCCTTGGAGTCCTTGTACATGGTGTTGCGCACACCTTCGTCCCTGCGAAGTTCCTTGTCCAGCAGCGCAAGTTGTTCGTCACTCAGAGTCATGTTTGTCCCTTTCCTGTTGAAGTATTTTCAGATGATCTTCCAGCATTTCCTTCGTAGCTGCTGTCAGCGCCATCGTCGCCTGACCGACCAATGCTATCGCATCGATCACAGCCTGTTGTCTCAGGTCCTGACTCTTCTGGCTGATCATTATTAAAGGAGCTTGTACCGCTGCCAGTAATGAAAGGAATAAATTTAGCCCGATAAATGGCGCGGGATCGAAGGGCCTTGGCGATAATTCGTTGTAGATAATCCATAACCATATCGCCACCGAAAGAAGAAATAAAAACGTCCAGCTGCCAATGTGATCGTGCGCAAAATCCGCTGCAAGCTGTCCGAAGGTCTTTTGTTCAGATGTGTTGTCCATGAATGTAAACCACTGCTGCCGCCACAGCGGAGATTAGTGTTAAGATCAGACCAATGCCGGCGATCCATGCTAACATCTTACCGGGTATCGACTCTACAGCCGCCTTGTAGTTCTCCCCGTATTGTTTCTGCAGTGTCTCGAACCCATTACCAATTCGGTTTGTCATCTCCAGCAGATCGGATTTTGTAGCCATCGTGCCTGACATGTGGCCGAACTTCAACTCCAACGCGATCTGTGAGTTGGCAAGTCGGTCGATATTGACGTGGGCATCGTCAACGCGTCTTCGCAACTCACCGTGGTTTTCCTGCAGGACGGCGTGTCCTGTTTCCAACCTATTCACCTTGCCTCCAAGGGCTTCGACGGTTTCCTGAAGTTCATCGATGTCTCCCACAGCATTTCCCCCTTGCAATTCGTTACTCATAAACTGCTCCCTAGTGTCTAGTGTACCCCAGAACCGTGTCCGAAGGCCAAGTAAAACGTCGCTATCGTCTCCAAGCCTACCAGCAGCGCGATCAGCACCTCCAAGACGAGCGATGTTCTGGCAGAAGACGCGCGTTCAGTAGCCAGAGCCTCATCTATAGCCATCTGCTGCAGGATGGATTTCAGTTCAGCTTCTTGTCGCACATTGGTTTCCTCCAGTGCGTCCAGTCGCATATCTGTAGATATGCGATGTTCTACCTCATCGAAAATATCATCTCTATCTTGTAAGCTAAGTTCTGCCATGGGATAACCTTAAATTATGCTACGCCGATCTCGCCTTCGCCTTCGATGGTCAGCCCAGTGGCGCTGCCTACTCCAGTCAGGAAGTCTGCAACGTCCAGTCGCAGTGCACCGTACCAATCGACGTAAGAGTTTGCAGCAACCGACAAGCCCTTGCCGAGAAATTCAGTTCCTGCTGCTGAAGCGCCTGTGGCTCCGATGTAGCCGGTGAAAGTAAGCGCGCCCGCCGTGGTATTCACGATGCGGATGTGGCGCAACAGAAGATATGGTTGGGACATCGTGAACCCAACAGGGCCTGACAGGGATGTGACATTGCAGTTGAGAATGTTCGCGACAGTCGCAGCGATTGCTGCCGGACCAAAACGAAATGACTTATTCGACGCCATGATGACCTCCTTAATGCGTTAGACTTCCGAAACGATACCTTCTTTTCCCTATAGAATCAACTAAATTGTGTGCAGCCTGAGTGGTGAGCCAAGTCACACAGAGCGCGTATGTGCTGTAAGTCGAATTCTTCTGCTTCCAGAAAGGTGCACCCCAACATGGAGCGTCGGGTGTTTGAAACCAGCTAAGATACTTCGGCAAGTTTCCTTGCGCGTCTACGAATAGTGCGATTAGTGGGGACAAAATAATAGCGAAGATGGTCATTGCCCAACTTGCTGCTGCGTAGAGTGGGTAGAGTAGGGATTTCATTAAGCTACCCTCCGCACTGTAATAGTCCCTGTCCACGCATTCGGCATTGTTATTGTTCCGAGGGATGACCAGAGTGTTGTGGTGTCTAGCCATTCTGAATTTAGTATAAATAAACGCCTCCCGTTGGTAGTGTCCCAACATTTACTGTTTAGTGTCTCAACTGCTTTCGTTAAGGTCGAGGTGAATACGCAGCATTTGCAATTAAGCACGCTACTAGAGTACCCAATAACAAATCCTCCATCTGCAGAGGCGGTGAGAGTGTTTCCAGAAACTGTCGTCCCACTAACCTTAATGTGGCTTATATCAAAGCTATTTGTTGTTGGAACAGCATTGTTAGGTTGAATCAGTGTCTGCGCTCCGGCTGCCGCCGCTGCGAAACTTCCTACTATTTCAATCTCATAAATCTGCCCATCACCACAAGCTATGTGCAGAGGCATGGAGGTTTGAGCGGTGAATGAGTCCGAGGTGTGCTGACCTACACCTAATACACGGTCGTTTACGCCATCCCAAGTCACTGGGTCAAAGTAGGTGCCTACTCCGCTGCTCCCACTGCCTGTCCCGGGCGGACCCATAGGTCCTTCCTCTCCATCCTCTGCAGTAAGGAATAACGGCACACCGGGAACACCCTGCGCTCCGTCCACCCCGTTAGTTCCTGCCACACCAGTCGTTCCTGTAGCTCCAGTTGCTCCAGTTGCTCCAGTATCGCCCTTGACACCTTGAGGCCCCATGTCGCCCTGCTCGCCTTCTTCCGCCACGAGAAAGATCGGCACACCGGAAACGCCTTGTGCTCCGTCCACCCCGTTAGTTCCTGCCACACCAGTCGTTCCTGCTGCTCCGGTCGCACCTGTATCGCCCTTGACACCTTGCGGCCCCATGTCGCCCTGCTCGCCTTCTTCCGCCACGAGAAAGATCGGCACACCGGAAACGCCTTGTGCACCATCTATACCGTTCGTGCCTGCTACTCCGGTCGCACCCGTATCTCCCTTGACACCTTGCGGCCCCATGTCGCCCTGCTCGCCTTCTTCCGCCACGAGAAAGATCGGCACACCGGGAACGCCTTGTGCTCCGTCCACCCCGTTAGTTCCTGCCACACCAGTCGTTCCTGTAGCTCCCTTGACACCTTGCGGCCCCATGTCGCCCTTGACACCTTGCGGCCCCATGTCGCCCTGCTCGCCTTCTTCCGCCACGAGAAAGATCGGCACACCGGGAACGCCTTGTGCTCCAGCGGCACCGGTCGGGCCGGTCGGTCCTTGCTGCCCAACAGTGTTGTTGACTATCACGATATCTTTCGACTCAACGATAATTGCAGAATCTTTTTCTACGGTCGCAACGTCGATGCTGTTAGTCTGAACAACCGCAACTTTGTCTTGAGTTGTTGTGACAACTTGAATATCTGTCTTTGGCGCGACAACGAACACATCCGTCGTTTCGACAACAGCCGTCGTAGGTGCTTCAGTGATGACAACTTGATCGACCATAGCAGTTCCGTGCTTACGTAGTTACTTCATCTACAACAGATATTCCACCGCTCATCAGACCTGTGACCACTCCGCCGGACGACACCAACTCAAGGTCGTACACGCCAGTGTCCCAAGATATTTCAGCGGTTGTCACAGCATCGATGGTGAGCGTTATCGTGTAGTTCACCGTGTCAATCACGATGCGCAAGTTCGTTGTGTCAAGACGTAGCAACTCGTGAGTGTCGATCACGTCATTCAGGGCAAACGCGGTGCTGGCAGACCATGTGACAGACCGCACCGATCCAGCAGGGGCAACTTCCCAAACAGCCGTTCCGTCGGCACCAGCTGCCGTGGGCAGCACAAGTCCTGATGTCCCTGCAGTCGTACAGATCAGCAAGTTAGGTGCCGCGATCTGATCCTTGATCGTCATGCGTGCGGTGAACCCTGTAAGATTGGCCGGCGTGTTGTACATCACATACCCGCCGCTCGTGTAGGTACTGTAGTCAGCTGAGTTCGTGTCATTAAGCGATATGTTGTCCACATCCACAACCGTTGCAGCGTGATAGTCGGTAGAGCGCGGCGGCGTGTTCTTGGAGTTGATCTGAGTCATGCCCTTCACTGATACAACTGCGATGCGCCAACCGCTCGGCACGCCATGCCCGACAGCAGTTATTTTGGCAGGTGCGGCCTGAGTAAGTGCCGTGATGGCTTTGTAGATGACCGGCGCGGTCTCCCAGCGGAGCACCTGCGAAAATGTCTTGCCTTGCTGAATTACCAGATCGGTGCCCATAGTCGTGTCCTTATTGAAGTTCGCCTTCGTTGGCGAAGCTATATCCGTTCAATCCAAGCAGCGCACGCCGAGATACTAGCATACCTGTGCCTGACTGTTTAGCCATTTGATACTTCTGCGCCTGTGCCCGGGCGGCGCTGTTCAGGTTGCGTACAGGCATGTCAGGATGCGCTTGGTTCCACGCTTGTATCTTTTGAATAGCTGCAGGCATGTCTGCCGTTCCGCGAGCCTCCTGAGCGTCCTGCATCAACTTGCCGCGTGTTGTGTTCAGTAGTGCCTGATGTTGCTTGTAGGCAAACGACTGTTCCTGAATCTCTGCTTTGTGCGCAGGGGTCAAGCCAAACGACTGCACCAGCTCATCCCAGCCGGTTGCCTGTATCGGCAGCACGTTACCCTTGGAGTCAGTGAACTGCCCCTTCTGCTGCATCTCAGCTGCCTTGGCAACCCCGGTAAGCGCGTGCGGCAGGACAGACTCAACACCTTTCCAGACATTTCCGCTGCTGATCTGATCAGCGCCGCGCGCCATACTCTGCAGCATGCCATAAGCCGGCCCCGCCCCGCCAACAACCAAGGTGTCGAGACGATCCTTCCATGCGCGCCTATCGGCCAAGAACTGTGAAAATGGCAGAACATCCTGCATGCCAACACCGGAGGACATGTCAAAATTCATTGCGCGCGGGACGCCCCGGGCGATAACTTCTCCCAGTTCCGGTCCGAATGTCTCCGACAGCCACGTGCGGTATTCGGATTTGATGTCGCTAGGGTTGTTGTCATCACCTGTAAGTTTATCCCACGCTGCTGCGATGACGTTGGCGAAGGGCAGGCCCAGTGTGCCGGCGAAGATGGCTGTTGTTCCCATCATCCCTGCAATTTGTTTGCGTGCGATGTTCGCTTCTTCCGGTCCGTTCTTTCCGACAGCGTTGGCCGTCATTCTCGACATCAGCTCCAGAACCTGAAAGTTGAACTGCTGGAACGCGGTCAGCAGGGGAGTGGCCTTGCCCATGACGCCGTGCTTGCCCAACATCCGTGCCTTGTTTGTAGGCGAGTAGTCCATCTGCGTATCGTCCACCATCTTGAACGCCTGCGCTTGTGCCAACTCCTGACTGCCAGAGCGTGCGAATTCAAGATCATGCGCAGCGAGAGCTGTGGCGATCCGGTTCAGCACTTCAGAATAGTGGGCGAACACACCAAACTTTTTCTGCATCTGGCTTAATTTGCCTGTCTGCCCTCGGGCGATAGCGCCTGTATCATAGGCGAATGTTGCATCGGCTTTACCGGAAGCGGCCAGTGCTTGAAGTGTCTTCATCTGGTCAGGCCGCAAACCAAGCGAGGCCATAGCCTCCCCTGACATGTCAAAAATCGGGTTGAAGAAATCCTGCTTCATCACGTGACCAAGAATCTTGATCGCCGTGCCAGAGTGGCGCGTCAGTGCGCGTGCCGAGTCCATGAAGCCGTAGCGTCCCCCCAACATCGGAAGCGTGTACACCCATGGCTGTGTCGCGTTGCGGATCAAGTACGCAGGACTCAGCCCCAAATAGAAGTTGTAGTTCAGGTTCGTCAACGCATCCAGCAGTGGGGCGTTCACCGGCTTGGTAAATAGTTGCTGCCTCGTGCGCATCTCATCGCTCAGCACCTGCAACTTAGATTGCAGTTCTGGATTGGCAGGGTGTCCTTCCGTTGTCGTGCCGGCGTCTCTAGCTTGCTGCGCAAGATCCTGCAACGCCTGACTTGCTTCCCGAGTGTGTGTCAGAACAGCGATCGCGTTGTGTGCGTACATCGTCCGTGTGGCGAAGCTCCTGCGCATGTCTGGTAGTGCGCCCTCATAGCCAACGCGTTTTGCAGAAGCCGTGCGGTTATTACCTCGGGTCAGCGACGAGAGCACTGTCTGTTCGAGGATGTTGCGCATGTTCTCGACTTCCGACTTGGCTTCTGGCGTGCCCACTCCGTATATGGCTTCAGCGCGCTCCGTCGCACGGTTAATGAAGTCTCGCAGTGCGCTCGCACTGGCCACGTCGTTGTCGCGCATCATGTCCGCCCAGCGACCACCCTTGAAGCCGTCTTCAGCTGCCTTGCCTTGCGCAGCTAAATCCCCCCATGCGCGCCGTGCGGCCATCTCTGACTCAAACGAGTTAAGGTATGTCTTGCCGTCCTTGCCCTTGTACTTGACGTAGAAATCTCCGGGCCGGAACATGTGGAAGTACGGCGAGGCCATAATGTTGGTGCGTGACTCTCCGAGCCGCTGCAACTCTGCCTTGGCTACAGCGGGGAACTTGCTCTTGGATGCTGCGATCTGCTCGCGCATCTTGGCTACATCAGTCTCCTTCGGACCGAACGCTTCATCGTGGAAGTTCTCGTACCATGTCTTGACTGACTCATCGTTGTAGCGAAGTCCAAGCTGCTTCATGCGAAACTCTTCACGGTGGAACACATCCTGTCCACTGATAGTCTCTGGCTTACCACCAGTGCCGCTCTTGATCTGAGCGCGCATCCTGCCGTTCTCATCCCACAGCTTCTCCAAGTTCGCGCGGTTCTGCCTGTACTCAGTAAGTTCTGCAGGTGTCATCTTGGCAACCCACTCGTTCTCTGCCTTGTACGATGCCTTCATGAACTCCTGTGCCATGGCCAAGTCTTTTGCGTTAGCGTGATGACGTGCAAGGTCCTTGTACCACTTCTGCCCTTCCAGTGGCTTACTCGGATCAAAGCGTGGGTCGATCGCGTCCAGTGTGGCTCTTTGGCTGAGTTGCGACTGCTTCATGACATCCTGCGAGCCGGTCGGCTTGCGCTTTATCTGTGCTTCCCACTCGTTGCCTTGGCGCCCGACCAGCGCCGACTCGATCTCCAGAGCCTTGTGCGTGCCTTGTATTTGGTCCAGTGCACCCTTGAACTTGCCGATGCCCGGAGCTATCGATTTGTACGCTTCTGCCAGATGGTTGATGGTGTGTGCATAGGCTAGTTGTTTGAGCACGCCGGAAGGCATTGTTCTCAGGTTTTTAACCTGATCTTTAACTCCCGAAATAACGCGGTCGAGAATTTGCTTCGGTGCATCGAGTGCCTGCTGAGTTGTTTCAGAGTGCTGCACGCCCAATTCAGCCGCATGGCTGATATCGTAGCGCGGCGCTGGTGCTTGTTCTGTAACCTTCATTACATCCCGCAGTAGCGAAGTCTGTCCCGGCTGCATCCCCAAGAACGAACGCACTGCATCGATCAGTCGCCCGAACAACGACTTGCCTCCGATAGAAGGGATAGTGTCTAGTGCTTCTTGAGTCTTCGGATCGGTATTGGCCATGGCCAGAAACTCGTCCAGATTCTTGAAGGCGTATATCGACTGGAGATTAGGAAACGCAGCTTTCGCTGCATCATACAGTTCCTTGACGGAATTCCTGAATACCTCATCGTTGCGAAGTCCCCATGCAGTCTTGGCGTGGACAGCCTCGTGCAGCAGCGTTGTTACACCCGCGCCATTATGCAATACCACATCCCCGCGATAGTGTTCTCCGAGTACAGCGTTGCCGTTGATATTCGTCTTTGACCGACCACTCAGTTCGAACTTACCCGCAACTGCTTTGGGATCTGAGAGCAGCTTGTCTGCAAGTCGCTTCAGTTTCGGGTCGAGACTGTCGCGCACGATCCTCAGTGCATCGCCAAGTGTCTTGGCGTCCTTCAACAGCCCCTGAGTCTTGGCCGCATCTGCCGCACCAACACCATCGGCGCGCTCGTTGAAGTTCACATCCCAGTCTTCGTCCTTGATGTGTTCGGGCTTGATCCGCAGCGACGTGCGCTCTGCGATCTGGTTGTTGCGATGGCGACTGGCAAGTTCCTCGAAATCAGCGCCGCTCTGCCGGCCTTGGTCCCAGAGATCGCGATGCGCTTCGTTCAGATCCTCATAGCGCGGGATTTCCTTGGCATCGCCATACTCGTCGTGGCGCATCTGGTCCCACGCTTCTTTGGCGGTTTCAGGTGCGATACCTTCTTCCGGTTCTGCCTTAGCGGCCACAGGTTCTGCCTTTGCAACTTCAGGTGCGACTTCCTGTTCCGCAGGCTTCTCCAAGAGTGCGTGCGTGCCTTTTACAACAGCGGTGTCGATGACACCATCCTGCTTAAGTTGTTCTATAAGGCGCGCTGCTTCACTCTCCCCGATCTGTGAGTGCGCGCGCTGCAGACGACCAATACTGATCTTTCCGTCCTGCTCTGCAAGCGATTTTGCAAGACCATACTTCGCGGAACGCTCCGTTTGGTTACGCCGTTCTACTGGTTTGGCGGCTGCTTCGGCGGCCTTTTCGACAGGTTCCACTCCTTTGAGCTTTAGAATTCTAGGCAATCTAGCCTTTAACTCTTTCAGTGCTTCACTTTTTGTGTCCGCCAAATACGTCGTAACATGGCCCCTTTGACTTGGCCCGGGGTTGTTGTGCCCACTTTCGTCCCAATGCCACCCGGGGAGTCCCATCGAACCTGTAGCGTCGTCCTTGTAAATTTTGATGGTGTCACCCGTACTGGTTGTGACGTGCGTTTCTCCTGTGCCTCTAATCTGCTTTACAGATACGATCTCAGGTTCTACTGGTTTGGCGGCTGCTTCGGCGGCCTTTTCGACAGGCTGGGCAGTAGGCCTCTCAACGGGCTGTTCAGCGCCGCCGGCATTGACGGCAGCTTCAGGCGCTGGGCGTTCGGCTCCGGCCCCCTGATTTTCATTGGCGGTGACTTCATTTGATTCTCCTTTTAATGCCCTCTGATTTTTCTTTTCCCCGTTAAAGTATTTCTCCAGTCTAGGGAATAGCTCCGCAGCGTCGCTTCCAGCCCATTCATGCGCTCTTTCTCCGGCACCTTTCATCACATCGTCAAATGACCAGCCTTGTTTGGCTGCGAACTCAAAAGCATTCTTGAGTGTCACCCATTCTGGAGAGTGTACAAAATTAGGACTGTCAGAATCCTTTATCTTCATCGCAATACTGCGCCCAAGGTGTGCTGCAGATTCTGGATCGAAATCATGTTGCGCATCACGGTAGCTGCCTACATTTTCAGCATTGTCGCTGTGCATGGATGCGTGTTTGTCCATAGCCTCTGTCGCATTTGCGTTCCACCACTTATCCTTCGCGCGTCTTCCCAAGGCTGCAAATTTTTGTGCTTCTTCCGGGCCATACTCAGCTGTAACTGCTTCTTGCTCCAAACGAGCATCCTTGGCTTGTGCTGCTGGTAACGCTGCATCCAGCTCATCTGCAGTCATTTCATGTAGTGGCTTGTTCAGAACTGAAAGCTGCGTGCCTTGCTTCAAGCTATCGTGATACTTGGCCAGTCCCTCAGCGTATGCAGCCTTGCTATTTTCCAAGTCCATGTTGTCAAGATGCGCAATCTGTTCTTCCGGCGTCATTTCTGCCAGTTTGGCGATACGTGCTGCAGGAACGGTCGTAGCTCCAAATTCTTGCAGCTGGGCCTTCAGCGTGTCTTCTGGCGTCGCTGATACGGGCGCGGTTGCGGGGGGCGCTTCTGGCACAGCTGGTTGTGCAGTCTGGTCTTCAGGCGCAGCTTCGCGCGCACCGTACATCATATTTGCTCTAGCACTGACGCGCTCACTTTCCGGCAGTGTGTTTATATGCTCATCTATCTGCGATTGTGTTCCGGTCGATCCATCTGGAAATACGAACATCGTATCGTTCTGCAGGTGCGGAAGTGCCGGAATCGCCTGTTCGACCTGCTGCCGCGCTGCCTCCGCCTGATCTACCAACATCTTTGCGTGTGCTTCTGGGAACGCACTGCTGATGTCCACCGGCTGATTGGCCTCGATAGCCTGAGTAGCTGAGTCAAGCCATGACTGCGCGGCCTGTGGGTCTGCGCCTTTGATCGTGCCGTAGAGCTTTCTTGCCTCAACATTTCTGCGAGTCAGTGCATTTGGGTCAACAGTGCCATCTGCGCCCGGGGCAACAGGTTGTGTGATCGTCTTGGCTGCCACATCGCGAGCCTGAGCCGCACGGTAAGCTCCGAACACAGAAAGCGGCCCAAGCAGCGTCGCCATTCCCAAAGAAGATGGGATGCTGCCTAATGCAGCATCGATCGGGTCTACGTTTACGCCGTGTGCCTTCTCAACCGCAGCAGACCCCGCAGTCATGGCAGCGACGGTCAATGGTAGCGCGACGGCGTTCTCGGCCATATTGGCCAGTGCCGGTTTGAACACGTTCTTGCTCGTGGCTTCCGCCATCGCACCTTCAATACCCGGTGCAGCCTTGGACAGAGCGCCTGTAACCAGTCCGCGCGCCGCGCGCCCGACGAGTGCTCCACCGACTAGCCCACCAACACCCTGTATCGCGCCTGACTCTAAAGCTGCGGTTTTCGCTTGGTCTGGGTCGCCAGTCGCCTTCAGGACCCGCTCGTAGGTGTCCTGCGCGCCAGTTGTCGCCATTTGCGTTGCTGCCATGCCAAGGCCGATCTCGGGCTGCACAGCACCAACTGCCATGGTAGGCAAGAATGAACCGAGTCCTTCAGCACCACCCGCCAGTGCATTGACAATCGCGCCATGCTGTTCAGGGTGCATCGTGTAATCAGGAGTTTCCCCGCGATTGGTCGCGTTCTGCACCATCTGCGTTCCGGCAGCGTTTATTGCACTGTCATCCGGAGACAGTATCTGCAATGCCTTTCCTGCGGCTTGTTCGCCACCGACAACTAAACCCCGCTTCAGGCCGCGACCGATCTCCCCGAGCGCGCTGGTTTGTACAGGCGCATCAGGCGTAAACGACTCTGGATCAAAATCCGGCTTAAATGAAGCTGGGTCGAAAGGTTGTGCCATTGCTATCTTGGTACCACTGCGCCGTTGCGGACTATAAGTTTATTCCCGTACTTGTCTGTGCCAGTCTGCCCTTCGACAAGTGGCGGCTTGTATGGCTTGTATGTGCCTGCGCCCGGGCCGCTGGCTGTGTAGCTGCCAAGGAATTGCCCCGTCAGCGGGTCGTAATGAGGCTCCGAACGACCAGCGAACGCCTGCATACCGCGAAGATGGTACTCACCCGCGATGGTTGGTGCGTTAGCCTGATTTGCCACTTGACCTGCTCTTGTATTTGCCATCGAATAGGCATCATAAGCAGCAAGCGCATTTGTATTGTCTGTTTGCTGCAGTTTAGATTGCCGCTGTGTCTCTCGATTTTCAACCAGCGCTCCTGCTAGAGTGGTTGGAGTGTACGAACTTTGCCCACCTGCCAGCGTGGTAGGTGTCGGCGCCACTGGCGTTGTTGGAGATGCGACAAGTCCTTTTGAGGAAACAGGCGCAGCTGCAGGTACGACTGGTGCCGGAGCAGCAGGCGCAGTAACAGGATTCTCTAGGGGCGGCGCAGCGGGTGACATATCATTCCAGCCTTTCGTAATGCTGTACGTCCCTAAATTTTTGTTCTGGTCTTGTGGAGTGGCAAATTGATAGCCTCCTCTGTTGTCTGGAATAAAGGAAGGAAGCGACAAACCCGCAGTAGCTGGAGCTTCGTTTTTCAACCCTTGCACTGATTCTCGATTAAGCTCAGCACCTCGCTCTGTATCGGAATCGTCTGGATACGTAGGCGCTCCCGGGTATGCAGGCATAATCGTCAGCCCCCCGCCAGCCATGTGTGGCATACCGCCCATACTGTTGACCGTCATTCCACCCATGGGGTTGTGCGTCGCGTTTTTGATCGCGTCCAGCTTCCCAGCGCCGATCTTTCTCACTGTATCTGCCGGCATAACATACTCACCGTGGCTCAACATGGCCGGCACGCTATCTGATGTTCCAGATCCCGGGCCTTTAACTCGTCCACCACTCTTCATGTTCTTGCGCACCATGCCGCCGTGCGCGTAGGTATCGCTGAACACAGTCTGCCTGACTTTAGGCTTGGCCTGCGCTGCCTGCCGTTCCTGCTCCAGCATCTGATTGTGCGCGCGCGTCGCGGCCTGACCTTGTTCGTAGGTGTAAGTAGGTGCTTGCTCTGGTGCAGCTGCGGCTTGACGTACCGTTTGTGGTACATCGGCTGATTGTGCCGGATAGGTAGCGCCGATACCAGCTTCTTCTTCCTGCCGAGATACGTCAGGGAACCCCTGTGGGCGAAGCAGTCCAAGTAGCCCACCGTCGGCCATGTGGATCATGTGCTTGCCGGTATCTGCCTTGTTGAAATCCTTCGCAACCTTGACAGGTATTCCCATCTTGAGGGCGAATGCAGGATTGTGCGCTGCCGCCGCCATGGTTCGTGCTTGTTTTGGTGAAGTCGATGGCATGATAGCCTCCTTTAGTTAAACTGCGGCACTTACGCTGACCACGCTGTTACGTGTTGTAAGAGCTGCAGCAGCAACTCGGCCCAATTGCTCAGCGGCGGCTACGGCAACCTTCGCTTGTATTTCAGCCTTATGCACATTGTTCTCCGCCGCCTTGTAAAAATTACCAAACAGTATTTCCGTTCCTCGCAAATCTTGCGCGTTGTTCTCCAGCAATACTCTGGTGCGCTCTGATTCTTCGTTGATCTGCGCTGAGTACAACCGAATAGCGCTATCGTAAAGTCCTGTCTTGGACTCTAAAATAAGTTTTGCATAATTTACTGCGTTGTTTGGCTGCAACACGGCGGTACGGATAAACTCGCCCAATGCCGTCACAAACCCAACGCGCATTTTTACAGCTTCTGCAACAGCAAACTTTGTATTTTCATTGGCAACCTCGAAGTGCTTGATCGATATTTCACGATTCAAACTTGCCAGCTTCAAGGTTGTTTCCACCTGTGTGGCCTTTATGGTGTGATTAAGCGTCCCCGGTGGCATGGAGAACCCACGAGCGGCTGACGCATCAATCACCTGCTGCTCTGTTGTGGCCGATAACTGTTCTTCCCTGTCCCTAGCGCGATTCCACAGTGCGTTTTCTACGGCGATTGGGACAAGCTGTCCATTCTCCATTGTGTTGACTAACCACGCATCTGTATCGGATTTCAGCGCTGCAGAAATGTCAGGAAAAAATGTGCTTATGTAGTTCAGTATCTGAGGCTGAATGACTTCATTGAATGACCCGAACGCGTAATCAAACGCATTTTTTACATCAACTGAAAAATCCCCTGTAGGGAGAATTGGCTTCGTTATTGCTTGTGGATTTACATTGGCAGGATTTATATCGCCACTGACTGCAATGACTGATATACCATTCGCCGCTGATTTCGCTTCGTTAAGTGATGTGCTTGTTTGTGATATCGCGGCATCCGCACGAGTCGATGCGTCAGTATAGGCACTATCTGCCTGTGCTGCGAGTGTATCTGCTGTTGTTGTCATCGCATGCTTCTCCCAATACCTAACTCACACATCCATAGTTTACACTACTTGTCAACTCGCGCAAACTAATTTGCAATGCACGTCGCTAGTGAATATGTCCCTGCGGGTAAGATGTCTCGGTCTGGAGTGGCTCCAATTTTAGGCCAAACATAGCCTCCCTGTTTTCGCCAGATGAACGATCTACGTCCTGTTGAAGTAACTACAAATCCGGTGATGCTTTTACCGTCTGTGGTTACAGCCGTAGCGACAGCCGCTGTAGCTCCTGCAGGCAGTCCAAGATCGACCATTCCTTCTGCATCGGTGCGTCGAAAGGCACGCATCCCGGAAGGCGTATCCGCATATCCAACAAGGGTGAGACCGTCCCCAGAAACTCCTGTCACGTATGCAAATGTTCCAGATGGTAAAAACCCTATATCTGTAATCGTGTCCGGACTTCCCGCAACCCTTTTCCACACGAATCCTCGAAATCCTCCCTCGACACCATAGGACAGATTAGTCAGGGCAACCAGTGATGGATTTGTAGGCATCGCTGTCGTGGGGTCAGACCCCCAGTAGCCCCCTATAGTATTCCCATCGTCAGATACCCCTGTGGCCACGGCATACGTCGCCCCTGCGGGTAGCCCAATATCTTCAACTCCGTCTATCGCGGACCATCTATAGCCGTGGTACGTTGGATTGCTTACAGACCGAGGAGCAGGTGACGTCATGTACGCACAGCCTGCTACGATCGATCCATCGCTGGATACCGCCAAGCCCATTGAGTATGTGCTGTTGGGTAGAAAGGGCAGATACGTCAGGGTGTTTGTCAGCGGCAAAGCCGAACCTGTTCTCACGCACCGAAAAGAACCATTTGCTGGCTGCCAACCCACAAGCACCAGACCATCATTGGATACCGCAGCGGCACCCGAGAATCCCGGATCAGCCCCCAGATCGATAAATCCCTCTGCCTTGGTCCAGACGACGGCTACCGACTGCGCCCCGCTGGATGGTGTGGCGGCACCTACTGCAGTTTTTCCCTTGTTTGAAAGTCCGAAAATTGCTGCTACGTTCCCTGTCCCCATAAATCCAAAATCGAACAGTTTTGCGCCCGCGAATTTGAATGCGCTGGTACTGCCTGATGTTCCGTTATCTGCATACCCGCCGATGATGTTCCCGGGAGTGGTGTAAGCCGTGTACTTGTAGGCATGATACTCAACCAGAACACCTGTCAGTTCATCGACTACGTGATACACCCCTCTGCTCTGTCCCTTGCGGGGTGGGACGACCCGAGCTACTGCATCTATCTCGTCACTGGACAAGGTTGCTCCGATTGCACTGATTATGCGCGGCAGCATTTAGAACCTTCTCGATCTCGATACAGGCGCTGCTATCAGCGATTTAATGTCAAAGTCAGCTCCATTCTGGTTCTTCAGTTCGAACTGCCAGAAAGTTCCAATTATGCCCTTTCCTACATCTGCGCGAGACGCGGCTACCACTGTCTTGCCTGCGCGGAATTGATACGTTCCAGAGTTTCCTTCTACGTTGCACGTGAGCAGCATGGGCTCTGGACTTCGAGCTGTGATGTATACGTACGGCACTGTTTTTGTTGTGGCGCCATCATACTTATCTGTAGACAGATCGGACGTGCCTGTGGTGATCACTGCGTTTATTGGTAGTGTGCCATCCAGATCGCCGTCAAGCAGATAAATTCCTGCGTCATTGCACCCGTAATAGTTGTCTCCAATTCTGGCAAATGAGTTGAATTTGAAGTTCTCATAGAATGAGGGTGCTTTGGTGTTCAAATTAAAAATCCAGCCATCCCAATATTTTTGAAGGAATTGAATACCTGAAATTACTTGCGTTGTGGAAAGTCCTGATACTTGATAACTCGCAGACCCTATGATCGTGCCGTTCAAGACCACAGTAGCTGAGACCACAGCTTCCACTCTTCGAGTGCCTGCCCCTGCACCAGTTATCGTGGTTGTACTGGACACGACTTCCCACAAGATTGTAGGCGCCGCACATAAGCTAACCAGCGCGGCTGTGTCAACCACAGATGCAAAAATGCCTACCACCAATCGTGTACTGGCGGCTGCGGTGCTTGCGGCGGGGGAGTCATACGTAGCCATAATTCACCTCTCGTGGGGGCTAGAACCTTCTCGATCTGGAGATAGGCGCTGCTATTATTGATTCAATGTTGAAGTCTACGCCATTCTGGTTCTTTATTTCAAACTGCCAAAAAGTTCCGATCAGGCCCTTCCCAACATCCGCACGGGATGAGGCTATCGCCGTCTTTACAACGCGCGTCTTGTATGTGTAACTTTGCCCTTCTACATTGCACGTGAGCAGCATCGGTTCTGGACTGCTGGCCTCTACATATACATAGGGTACTGTCTTCGTCGTGGCGCCATCATACTTATCTGTAGTCAGGTCGGACGTGCCTGTGGTGATGGTGGAATTTATTGGCATTGTGTCGTCCAGATCCCCTCCGAGCAGGTATATGCCTGTATCCGAGCACCCGTAATAGTTGTCTCCAATTCTGGCAAACGAATTGAACTTAAAGTTCTCGTAGAATGAAGGTGCCTTTGTGTTCAAGTTGAAAACCCATCCATCCCAGTACTGCTGAAGGAATCGAATGCCGCTGCTTACCTGTGCCTCTGACATGCCTGCCACAATGTATTTAGCCTGTCCGAGAATAATTCCCCCGATCGATATCGTACCAATCACCGTGGCCTCTGTCCTGCGCACCCCATCACTCGCGGCACTGGTCTGCGCCGTGCTGTACACGACATCCCAGAATATCGTTGGGGCCTGCGTTAAAGAAGTAAAAATCCCCGCGCTGTATCCACTAGCAAAAACTCCCGTTACAGATCCAGTAAGAATTGCGGCCATAGACTGCGCTGTAACAAAGCCATTAAAAACTCTTGCTATAGACTCTGCGAGAATCGTAGCGCTTGAATTTGCTGCTGCCAATGTGCTGTTACTAGCCCAGCCACTACCTGCTGCGGTAGCTATGGAATACCCCGTCACACTTCTCGCTACCCCAACCAGTGCTGCCGCGTATGCTGAGGCTAGTGATGAGAGCGCCGCTGCATGCCATACCGTTACAGTATTCGTGTCAGAAACCACTCCAGCATTCGAGAATCCAGATGTGACAGTGTCCTGCCGAACTGACCCTGCACCAACCACAGCCGCAGTAGAGGAACTGCCTACAGTGTTTACCGCGTTGCCAGATGCCACGGCGTAGAGCGCGGCTGTCGTTGTTCTAAGCGTCCACGTGATTCCATCTGGAGATGTCTGCGCTTCCGATGCGTTCCATGCTACAGCACAAAAAACAGACCCGTTCCACGCGAGACTGTCCCAATACGGTGTGCCTGTTCCTGCTTGCTTCGTGCGTGCGGTCCACGTGGTCCCATCAGGAGACGTGCTACAAGTAGTTCCTGTCTGTGTTATGACGCAGAAAACAGACCCGTTCCATATTATGTCGGTCCAGTTGGCTATAGCCCCGATAGCACGATTTGTCCAAGTTATTCCGTCAGGAGATGTGACTACGTTATTCACTGAGGAACAGGTGGCACAAAACACACTGCCGTTCCACGCCATGCGCATAAATGTCTGTGCGCTAGGTACGGTACGATTCGTCCATGTGATCCCGTCAGGAGATGTAGCCGCTCCTGCGATTGTACCGTCTGCTAAAGCAGCAAATACGGACCCGTTCCACTCTATACACTTCCACGTTCTCGCTGTGAGTGCTCTGCCTGTCCATGTGATGCCGTCAGGGGATGTAGCTGCGCCACCAGACGCTGAATTTCCAACAGCGCAAAAAACAGACCCGTTCCACGTTACATCGAGCCAGTTTGCCGCGTAAGGCATGGATCTACTTGTCCACGTGATGCCATCCGGGGAAGTAAAGCACCCACCTCCCCCCGATGTATTGTCTCCAACTGCAACAAACACCCCATTCCCATGAGTCATTGCTCTGACGGTTACAGGGACAGTGCCTATCGCCCCTGCTGCATCCCACGTAATCCCGTCAGAGCTACGAGTCGCGGAGTTTGTCGAGCCTAGTCCGACGAACCAAGTCATGTCGGACCCTCACTATTATGCGCTGGTGGCAGACAGTGTGCTTGTCACGTTCAGAACGTCTGTAGCCACAACAGCTTTCGCAGCAGCGAACAATGCACACGATATCAGTGTGCCGGTAGTCGCACTTTTGGTGGACACTGAAAGTTGGCCGATCCCGTAAATAGTCGTGGTAGCGTTCATTGTGAACACAGCCTTATTTGCGGAATTATCTACTGATCCCCCTGCAATCGCTCCCGGCGTCCACGCGACTCTGGTTGTCTCAGCGTAAGCAGTTGACTCTGTTGTGTTGGCTGTAAAAGTAGCTGCGGTGAGCGTAGCTACCGGCGTATAGTTGCCCGAGAAAATTGCAATGTACCATGACAGAAGTTGTGCCACGCCGGTAAGGGCTGTCCCTAGCATATAGTTCAGCCCTTCTGTGGGAATCAGATTGGTGACATCCTCGACAGACAACACAACTTTATCGCCACGCTGTTCCAACCCGTCGATGGATAGCCCCATTGCGTGCATCACATCGATGCTGCGCAGATGCTCGATATGGTACTTGAATCCTGCTTTAATTTTGGCTGCTGATCTCATAGTGCTCTCCTGATTAAGTTGCTCTGCGAATTACTTCTGCTTCGGCGTAACTGCTGGACTGCATCAAGGCATCTTGATTGCTGCTGCCGACAACTAGATACTGCCGAAGTCCATTGTGCTTCCTGATCAAGCTGGCCGCTTCTGCCATGTTTCCGACCGAGATTGATTCCTCCGCTAAAAACTCCATCACACCACTGTGCTTGCCAATACACGGCCCCATTGGTGTCATCCAAATTGGATTCGAAGTGTCTGAAATGCTATCCAGAGTGTACTCGATTGCGGTCAGATCGGATACTACTCGCATTTCTTCATTGGTTTCTCCAGCAGCTGGCAGGTAATAGGTTCTGTCGGATGCAACATACAAGCCATTTCGAGCAAGGAACACACCATTATCCGCAGTCGCAACCATGGTAATCGGTGCAGGAAACTGATAATAGTTTTTGGTCAAATCCACATGGTCGTAGTCAAAGGCGTCCGTGAACCAAAGAATACTTGGGTCTATTGCATCCACGATAAAGATGCGTCCGTTGTAGTGCGTTATGTGCCGCCCGAACGGAGGCGGTGACTTGTATTCCGTGCGCAACCGCCCGCCTGTTGGGTAGGCCCCCACCGAAGTGAATTGATCTGTAGCGGCCATTTGCACAGCGTTATACATTACTTCACCATCCGTGGTTGTCAGGTACAGCCGTTTGGCTGTAATGGCCGGATCAACTGGATTAGGCATCGCTGTGGTTGCTATTCCTCCGGCCACAGTCAATGTAATACTGGACAGTGAAGACTGCCCTGATTCTCTACCATCCGCCAGTAAGTAAGTAACCGCCGCATAGTACGTTCCAGGAGCCATCGTGCCCACCGTAGCAGACAACACTGGCGCACTGCTTGGAACTTCAACTCCCCAAGGAGACATTACACCATCTGTTAATTTTATCCTCGCGGTTTTGCAGGTGATGAATATAGACCCTGCTACATCCTTGTATGCTGCACGATTGCTCCCAGCCGAAAATGCTCCAATAACAGTGTAGGTGCCGTCAGGTAAAAACTGGCACAGCTGGTTATTCTGGATGAAATAAGACTGCTGCCCATTCCCCCACATGCTATGCGCGCCTGTAATTGCCAACTCCTGCGTGAATCCCTTTCTGCGACGCAGTACCCCAGAATCAAGGATGTCTGTATTGATTGCACGGCGCAGGACTGCGTATGGAAGCTCTTCATCATCATGGATGTTATCCATGCCTGTAAAGCCCTTGAATGTCGTTAGATTCTCCATGCTATCTAATCCACGCGTAGCCCAACCTCCCGAACTGAAAATTCATCGGCGCAAACGCACGACGACGAACTTCCTCCCTGACTTGGAAGATGTGATCTTCGAAGTTTTTCTTGTGCCTGTCCGCCTCGCCTGAATCTCCACCATCCGCATCATGGTTGGAGAACGCGCGATACGCCGCCCACTCGAGCAGGTACATGTGGTACTCCTCGAAGAACTCTGGGGTCGCGTCCAGATTGTCCATCGACACTGTATCTTTTTGCAGTCGCGCAACGCGCATGTAGAGCGTTTTGCCGACGTTTTTCGCATCTGGAGCCGGGTAGACGCGCAGTGTTTCAATACTCTCATCTGTAGCTACATATTGGGGTCTGCCCGGGGCTAGTGTTGCGGATACATTTATGTCAAACCACAGCGTATCCGGCGGCATGTAGGTATTCAACTCAAAGTGTCCGATCCGACCAAGATCGAACGTATCCTGATCAAACTTTACGGAATACATGGCAAGCACGCGCTTGTCCATCGGGTATTCGGTCTGGCCTAATTTAAGTCTCAACTGCGTAATGGCCGGCGTCGAATCATCCCGCAAACACATCGTCCTACGCGCCATGATGGAGCATGCTTGATCAATATACCGCAAAAGCGAAGCATCGTCCCATAACGTGTCCTGATTTCCCGCTACCAGAGACGACTTATCCCGAAGGATGTTGTTTCTCAACTCCGATAGCAGTTCCCCGTAGTTCATCTCGGCTCCTTACAGCTTACCAATGTTGCGCAGAGCTTCGGCGACGTGCGCCTCAACCCATGACACGCCGTTCTGGATGCGATGGGCCACGCCATTGATCATCAGCTTGACCTCTTCTTCCAGACGCACCATCTCGCTGCCTTCGAACGCCTTGGGTGCGGACACAACCACTTCAGCGCCGGGAACAACCGGCTCAACAGGTGCGTCTGACTGCGAGATCGTCGCACCAGACTCCAGCGAGTCAGAAGTCGTCAAGGATGCTTCAGCAGGCGCGTCAGGGGCTTGTGCGACTTCCTGAATTGGCAAATCGAACTCCGTAGGTGCTTCAGGATATATGGTAGTTTCGTCCATCGTAGTCTCCTTCAATTATCGTGGGTGGATGATGCGGTACGGAAGGCGAGGACGGTCGCGGAACCCGACGACTTTCTGGTTGTCGCCAAACACAGGAACTGACATCACTGCCAGATCGAGCACGTGAGCAACTTCCTCGGGCACATCCATTTCTTCGTTCGCCTTCAGGATGTACAGCTTGCCGTTCACCGACACTGGGTGTCCAGTTGGCGGAATTTCGTCATTGTCATCCAGAATGATGCGAACGCGTTTGCCGGCGGCTGCCGGCTTGGCTGCGAATACGCCAGCTTCATTTTCGTCGCCCATGTTTTCACCGAGCGATGCAAGTGCTTTAGAGTCTGCTTTTCCCATGTTACCTCCTTTGTAGTTGGACTACTTAATCATCCTCCGCTACTGCCGACTTGAAGTTCTGGGCATATTCACCCTCTTCGTCTTCAGGCGCCAATACTGGAAGCTGTTCTTTCAAGAATTTCAGAAGCGCGTCGATGTCTGTGAAGGCATACCCTACCGATGGATCTTTCCATTGCGACTTCGGCTTGCGGTTGGCTTCCTGAATCTTCGGGTCGTTGTACTCAACTTCCCAGCCGTTCTTCAACCGCTCGATGCGCACTATGATATTGTCGCCCATACAACCTCCAATCGTGTTCAGCATGGTAAAAGGCCCCGGCTTGCGGGGCCTCCTTCTTAGCCGATCGCTTCGAAATAAAACTGCTTGCTTGCTGCCAGAGTCGTCGCGGTAAGCGTGACGGTCTTGGCATCCGGATCGACCGATATGCCGTTGGTGCGCTCGTAGGTACGAGTGCCTGCAGCGACAGTATGCAGCGACATGGTGTTTGGAGCATTCCATGTTGCGGCGTAGTTGGTGTCGGTAACACCGGCGTCAGCGTCTAACTTGGCGTTCATTCCTGCGATAGATGCAATTATCGCAGAAACAGAAGCAGTGGCCGGAGTCCACAATGCGGTGTAGTTGGTGTCGGTAACACCGCCGTCGGCGTCCAGCTTCAGCAAAATACCAATGATCGATTTCCGCATGATGCCTAGATCGTTCGCCGGTGTACCGTTGTCAGCTGCGTTGACGCCTGCAATAGCCGTAGGCGTCCACAACGCGGTGTAGTTGGTGTCGGTAACACCTGCGTCCGCGTCCAGCTTGGCGGTAATGCCGATAATCGACTCGTAGATGCTGTCTTCGGTCATGCCGGCGTACCACTCATCGCTGATACGATCAGTCAGGTTGTGAATGCGGACAACGCGCGGTGCGAAGCCCAGTTGAATCGAAGCGGCAGCGGCAGCGCCAGCGTCCGTAACGATGTGGCCCGCGGTGTGGTTGACCACTCCGGCGGCTTGAGTTTGCAAATTGATAACTTGTGTCATGCTGCTCTCCTTAGAAAGAAATTGTCAGAACTAGCTGATCAGAGTTTGCGTTGCCACGGCGCTGGCCGTCAATGCTGCCGGATTCCACGTGGCAGCATAGTTGGTGTCCGTAACGCCGGCATCAGCATCCAGCTTTGCATTCACGCCTACAACCGAGGCGCGAATCGCTGTTACGTCTGCCAGCAACGCAGTGTACTTTGTCCGCAGATCGGTAACGTCCGCGACAGCTGCTTTAAGCAGCTCCTGCAGATCGATATCGGTTTTGGACCCACCTACATTACGTGTAGTCATCGTGATTCTCCTTTCAAAAAGTGATCAGGGGGCCTGCGCCCCCCGCATCATTAGGCGGTTGCCGAGCACTCCAAGCGAACCAGCCATGCGTCTTGAAGAATCACAGCTGCGGTCATGGTCTTCCAGCCGACCGTGCCACGCTGCGCCAGTGGGTCGCCAGCGGCGGGTTTCGGGTTCACGACCATGGGGGTCAGTGCGTCCTTGCCCTTCAGCGGAACGATCCCGTATGCGTCACGTGCGATGAACAGCACTGGGTACACGTCCGCAGAAGTGCCGGAAGTGGTACGCATCGCACCTGCTGCACCGCCTGCGTCCGCGAACGGAGCGAAGATGGTGGAAGTCAGGTAGCGCACGCGCTCGACGGAGCCGATCTCGTTTTCGAACGGTGTCACCGTACCATACTGCTTGGTGGGGATGAAGCCAGTCATGTTCCGGATATCGGACTCCAGATCGGGGTGCACGAGGCCGATGAATGCAGCTTCCACCGGCTCAGTGCGGAAGTCCGGTGTGGACTTGACGATCTGAGTGATCGGCTTGGCGTTCTGGCGTGTCAGTGCTGTGGTGATCTTCCGCTGCAGATCACGAGTGATTACAGTGTTCACCGAACTGCGCGCGGTGCCGTTGGCGAAGAACACGTTGGTCCCGGCCTTCAGCACGTTGTAGCGGATGGTTTCCACGGTCTGTGCGGCCTGCTCGCCCAGAATCTCTGTGCATTGCTGCAGCACAGGATCGGTATGGGTATCCAGAACCACGTCAGTGATTGTGGTGAAATCGCCGTATTGCTGCAAGGTCACGGTGTAGTCAACCTTGGACAGATTCTTGCCCGCCGGAGTCACACCTTCGACCAAAGGCGTAGTGGCCAGAGGCACGAAGAAGTTGCCGGTGCCATCGCTGGCAGAGCCGGTCGAACCGGACAGGAAGTAGCGGCGGAATTTTGCGACTTTGGTGCTGTTGGAAGGGATCGGGTATGTCTGCCCGAACTTTTCCAGAACCAGATAAGGAATGCCGCGTTTCAGCAAGTCCTTGACCATGTAAGCCGCAACGGCGGGGGATATATCCCCATAATTAACAACAGCGGTCATAATATTCTCCTATTACAAGTAAGTGAACCAAAAAGTTATCCCTCTGCGACTGCTTGGGCGAAGGCGTCATCAAATGTGTCTGCGCCGGCTGCCGGGGGTGCTGCTCTCTCTGCGGACACCACACGTAACTTCGCTGCCGCTTGTTTGGCCTCTGGCGTTATCTGTGGGGCTGCTACAGGCTTGACAATGACTCCTGCTGCCGGTGCTGCTGGAAGTCCCTTACTGGCTTCTTCCTTCGGCTTTGTCACGATGCCATTTGCCTGTTTGTACAAGGATACCAAAGAAATTACATCTTGGGTATCCCCATTTTCTGCAATGTTGGAATACGCTGCGCGCATCCCAGCGGGTTGTTTGCTGATCCATTCCTGAACGCCATCTACGATTGCGTCATAATCCGGATGTGCGCTTACGAGCGCACTATAGTGCGAATCGGTGGATTGTGTCTGAAAAAATTCGAGCATCGGCTCGTAGTAGGCTTTCACCTCATTAAAAATGTGACCTACGATGTCTGCATACTCCTTGCGCCTGATCAGCGATTCAGCTGTGTGGATGTCTGGCCAGTCTTTCGTGTAGCTGTCGATGATTTGCTGCTCAGCTTCCGTGTACAGCGGTTGCGCCTTGGCGGGCGCAGCAGGCGCCGGTGCAGGGGCTGGGGCAGCCGCAGGAGCAGGCTTTCTGGCTGCGGTCAATTCGCTCTGCAGCCGCGCGATCGTCTGTTCTGGTGTCTCAGCGGCGGGTTCAGCGGGAGCGGCAGCGGCGGGTTCAGCGGCAGCAGCGGCGGGGGCAGCGGGTTCAGCAGGTGCGGCAGCGGCAGCGGGTTCAGCAGGTGCGGCAGCGGCAGCGGGTTCAGCGGCAGGAACGGCGGGTTTGGCGGCTGGTTCAGCGGCAACAGCGGGTGCAGCGGGTTCAGCGGCCGGTTCTTCTACAGCCTTCGCAGGAGCAGGAGGAATCTCTTCCTTCACCGCAGCGTCGAAAGCATCATCAAATGAAAGCGCAACATCTTGATCTGTGGGCATAATGGTGTCCTTATACTCTGGTTAAAAATACGTGTCAACTTATTCAGCTAATATCCGTCAAGGGTCGCTTGTCGAACATCGCCAATATCTTCTTTATGCGCCGTCCCTCGCCTTGCAGTATACGCAAGTTATCGGTCGATTCCGCTTCCAGAATCTGTGTGTTTACCAACTCCAGCTCATTCTCAAGAAGCTGCTTGAGCTGGGGAATTGGCACCTGCTGCCGGTTGTTGTACAGCTGCGCCTGAAGATCCGCCTTCTGCGTCTGGTCCAGTTTGGAGGCCATGTTCGAGTCCTTTCAGTATGGTGTTCGCTTGTGCCACTTCCGCGTTCGCGGAGTTCTTGTCCGACTGCGTGAGTGATTTGGTTGCCGTCGCCAACAGGTTACGCACTTCGGCGCGCATCAGGTCTTGCTGTTGTTGCTGTTGTGCTTGCTGATCTTGGTCATACGCTTGCTTCTTAGTCACAGCTTCTTCCTTGGTGCACAATACACCTGTCAAGTCCACATCACGACACGCCATCCGCTCCTTCAGGAACTGGTAGTCATCGATGTATATCTGCTCGTTCGGCTTCAACGTCTGTGCCAGCGTGTCGAGTGTTATACCGCGAACCTCCTTGGCGATCAGCGACGTGGCGCCGCGCGCTTCAACCTGAAAGTCTCCCTGTATGTCGTTCCGCGATGGGTATTGTGCATTGAACGCCACAAGCGTCGAAATGACAGACTCAGTGAACATGTCAAAATTACGCACTACATCCTTGAACGGAAGGGCGGCATCGCCGCGCAGCATCGACGCGCCTGTGGCCGTCCGGAACGGCTCGCTTGGTCCCTTCTGCATGTCACCGCCGGTTGCCGGGTTGATGAACGTCTCAATGTCTGCGAACTCACGGAACATGTCCGTCAGCGACTTCAACTCAGGCAGATGCGAGTCCATCTTGATCTCGCGCACTGCGGGATACTGCGACTCCGCGCCGATGCCTTCGCGATACCATATCTTGTACGAGAATATCGATGACAGGTCCTGATCGGGCCGCAACAAGTCGGTGTTGACTTCCAGCATCGGGCCGCACGTCACACCTGCATTATCCAACGACATACGCGTTGTCGCGCACACGCTCATCTGCGAGTCGCGCATGATGTTCGGCAGTCCGTTACCCATCAGCGCCGTCTCGTCTTCTTCAAATATGAACTGGTGATACATGTGGACTTTCTCGCCGCCTTCCAGCATGACCCATGGGTTGATGTCGGCCTTGATAATCACGCTGTCCAGCGCCCAGATGACTGCCTCGATCTCTTCGCCTTCCATCCCGGGCGGTATCGTCACGCCGGCTGCTTGCAGATCATGGGCACTCATGAACCCGTTCCACTCGATCGCTTCATACTTGCGCCCTGACGTGTCGTTTACCTGACTGTGCACGCCCATGGACTTCATCTGCGTCTCGTATGTCTCGCGCTTGTAGTTACCGTCCGCATGTGCCGCCAGATAGTCCATGATTTCTTTCTTGAAGAAGTCAGGCCGATCCGCCAGCTTGCGCACTTGATGCCGCGACATGATGTGGCGTTCGAACTGCCCATCCATCTGCGTAAACCGCTTCGCCGCCATGTCGGGGTAATACTGCCACAACGGCACGAACTCGAACTGTGGACGATATACTTCGTTCTCTTCCGCAACATACTGCGCAGGCTGTGCTGGAGTAGTTACCGGAAGTCCTGTTTCCGGATGCGGTGCGGTTGACTCTGGTTGCGCTTGCACCAGCTTCCATGTGCGTTGTTTCTGCATGCGCACGAACGGGCCTTTCAGCACGCCGCAGCCGTACATCACGCCGGAGAACACGACCTTGCGCACCATGGCCACGTAGTCCAGCATCCGGTCGCCGCCCAGCTCGCCCAGCTGATCCTCAATCTCAAGTTCCAGATTAGCCGCGCGCTCCTTCGCAAACATTCGTATCGCCGTCTCGATCATGTCATCATCTAGCTGTCCTCCCTGAGCCTGCTGCACCAGCTGGTCCAATATATTCTGCATGTCCTGTGTTGGCAGGTTGGGGTATGGCGTCGGCTTCAGCGTCCAGTTCTTTTCGGACGTTGGAAACAGCAGGTTCATGAGCCGGCTCACCATGCTTACGACCTTCACGCGAGTCAGTTTCGGATATGCCTTCGAACGGTCCCGCCCCAGCTTCGACTCGATATCAGGGTCATAAATACCGAGATACTGACGAGCACTTTTAAGCCAGTCGAGTTCTGCCAGTCTGCGGTCGTTGCGGTACTGGATGTATTTAGCCTCAAGCCGCATCCCCAAGTCGCGCAGTTTCTGCGGGTCCTTGGTAACTGCATCGCGCAGTATGGCTGGGTCTGTCGATGGCATCGTCTGTGGTGTCGTCAAGGTTGTCATGCTCAGTCCTATGCGTAAGAGTTATTGAATCTCGGCGGTGTGAACCGCGCCGCAGCGCGTCGTCCAGCCTTGTCCGCCCCGCTCTTGAAGTGCTTCGTCAGCTCCATCGCCGCGTCAACAACGTGGCTGTGCTCGTTTTTCTCAGGTACTTCACCCTGCTTGTCGCCCTTCTGGTTGACCGAGTACCGATAGCCACCTTGCAGCGCGCGGATTAACTTAACACATGCCGGGTCAATCAGCAAGGCAGGCCCCACATCTGTCAGTCGCATCAAGTAATACTCCATAGACTCCAACCTTGGCGCCAGTGTGTTCCCGGTGTGCTCGTGCACCTTTAGCTGTGCCTTGCGCAGTATGTTTACCACGCTGTCTTCGGTGCTCTGCGCGCGACTGCTCGCTGCCGGATCTGGAATGATGCCGAACTCCATGTTTTTGTACTTGCGCGCGAGCAACGGCTTGAGGTATTCCGGTATCATCCGATGTGTTCCCACGTTCTGCAGCACAATTTCATCGAATATGGTCACGCGACCGTGCAGATCGATCTGCCCGAACACCAGCGCGCTGCCTGCCAACCCCGGGTCATACCCCGCCAAGATGGGCAGCGATGGATTAGGACGCAAAGACTGTTTCGCAACGTGAATATCTCTGTTAAAGTATGGGAACACTGGCTTGCCGGCGTGCGAATAGCCCCAAACTCCCTCCACGAACTGCTTTATCCACGGCTCAGACTTGCCTTTTATGCCTTCGGTGTAATACCCTCTCCCACCCGGCAAATTCTCGATATTCTCCGCATCCGCACTGAACCCCGATGGCTGCACGAACAGTTTCAGGTTGTCCGGCGCCATCTCGAACAGCAGCTTGTACCAGTACGAGTCTTCCTGTCCGGGGTTGCTCGACCCGAACATCCCCCAGTTAGTGCACCCGCCGTCTTTCCTGCTCGGGAAGCGCCCGCAACGTGCAGACAGCGCCTCGATGACATCCTTGTTCAACTCCACGAACTCGTCCAGCACGGCGAAGCTCACTTCAAGAGACAGCACGCGCGCCACGTCGTCTGCAGTGTCCAGTGCGCGAAACAGTATCTCCACCTCGCAGTCACCGAAGCGCATGATGAACTTGTTCTCCGACGCGCGCCATGTGCCGGCCACGCCATCCTTGAACCACGTGAAGAACGAAGAGAGCGTCGTATCCTTCAGCTGCGGGAACGTGTTCCGCACCACGACGAACCGCGTGCGCCGTATCCCATCCACAGGGCTGGGTGCCTGCAGTTGCGCAAGGTATGCGATCTTGAACAGCAACCCTGTTGTTTTCCCACTCCCGATCGGGCCGATAATGAACGAGTAGAACAGCTGTCCCGGCAAGTAGTGCTTGATGAACTCCTTGACGGTCGGCGGCGGCGTGTAGTCTACGTCTGCCATATTATTTTCCAGCTAAATTCTCTTTGAGTGCATAGCCCATCAGCGGCCAGATTTTATTCACAGCGTTTGCGCGCGCAATCTTGCGCCCAAGTTCTGCGTCAAAATTCTCCGGGCTTGCGCAGGCACTTTCCCCTGTCACAGTAAACCCGTTTTTCAACACCAGAACGCAAAATGTCAGGAGTCGCAACGAATCAAGTTGCGGACATCCTTTTGTGGCTTGCTCTGCTGTGAAGCAGTATTCCCCGACTATGTTTGCTTCAATATCTGCGGGTGTCACACGTGGTGCTGTCAGACCCTTCTCTTGTATTTCCTGCTCGATTTCAATGCTCATGGTTTTCTCCTCCTGTTAATTAGACCTTCTCTTGCTCACACCCATCGGTGCCTTCTGTTACTGTGTCTGCCCCTGCTGCAAGACGATGCAACGCATAGTATGCCTCAAGCAGTTCTGGATTGTTAGATTCAAGCAGTTCAATCTCTTCTTCGTTCTCCAGCAGCGAATATATCTCGTGGGCATCACACAGTATTTGTGCTTGTTCTTGAGTAAGCATGTTTATCTCCTATAGGTTGATGTTGATCTGGAAGTTATTGGCGTTCGCGGTGCCTGTGTCCTTCGGCTCGTAGCCGGCCCACTTGACCGTAGCCTTGATCAGATCCGCCCTGACGTTGGCAGGGGTGCGCGGGTCCTGAATCATCGCGTAAGATGTGCCGATCACGTTCTCTGCCTGCAGACCAGCCTTCGCACGGAACGTATATCCATCCTTCTCCAACATGCCGATGGCGCTCTCGATCGCCTTGACGAAGCGTTTATTTTCGCACAGTGCCTCGTAGTGCTCGCGCGTGATGTTGTAGCTCTCGCAGATTATCTTGACCGGCTGCTCGCGCATGGCCAGTTCGATGGGAAGACTTGGAGGGAATGAAAGACGTGATGGGTCCTGCAGCTGAAATTCCTGCACTTCCTCAATCACCGCCGGTGGCTGAAACAACTCCTCGTCGGTGAAGTCTTCCTCAAGTGCTTCCAGTCCGTTCATCTTTACTTACCAGCTGGTCGCTTCTCCAGACCTTTTTCTGCCAGCATCGATGCGATGTCGTCCATGTGCAAACAGTCACACATGCAGGCACCACTAAATGCTTGTGTGCGGTCATCCACGATGATGCCATTGCAGTAATCATTTCCTGCCACTGCGCGAATCAGCACACCAACGTGGGTGATCTTACCTTGGCTGTCGATCTGAACAATCTCATCGCCATTCTTTGCTTCCCTGCCGTTACGATAGTGCATGGTTTTCTCCTTAAAAATTAAACTACTTGCCGCTCTCAAGCGCCTCTGCTTTAAGTGCGGCGTACGCAACGCAATCATCCGCGCTGTCCTTGTGGAAGTCAACCCTCGACCACTGGCGCACATCCTTGAGCACCTGCAACAGCAGCCAGCCTTCGCTTTCTTTCAGCGTGTGTCCAGTGATCATGTTGAACGCCGCCACGGCCTTGCCCATGCTGCGCTCTCCGCCGGGGGTATCGTAAGTCTGGCCGCGTTCGTCCATTATCTGTGCGGCACCCAACAGATAGTCTCTCGCGCTCATCTCTTCCCCTCCGATCTGTTGCGTTTTTTCACGCGGTTCACATACCGTATCATCTGGGCCTTGACCATCTCAGGGTTGGCGTCTTTCCACGCCCTTACGCGTATCTGCGAGTGCATCCGGCAATAGGTTGCCAGTCCGCCGGGATTGCGGATGTTGTTTCCGAACTCAGAGACGGGAATTTCCTCACCACAGTCCGGACAGTATTTTAGTGTTTTCTTAGCCATGGGGCTGCACGATAAAGTAAAAGAGGGTGCGTGTCAAGCACGGCGCAAGAAATAAATTTGACAGAGGGTATATTAGGGTGTAAAGTAGCAAGCATCAAAAATAAAATTTGGAGTGAGTGATGAAGGTTGATCCGTTTAAGCAAATACCGCTGCCCGGGATGTGGGTGAGCGATGCTGTGCGCCCCCAAGGGTCTAATGACTTGTGCTACTACGTGTGGTACGGAGCCTATCGCGTGTATCTCAAGGATCTTTCTGTTGAAAGGTTCCATGGATTCAAGACCGAGAAGCTGGGGAAGATCGCAGACACGCTTGAAGAGACGAAGCAGTTTATCGGGAACCAGAGTTTATTGGAGGGGTGAGTGATGGATGAGGAACTGGTTTGGAGTTGGAAAGAAAGCGAGATGTTCCAGCAGTGGTTTTTATACTCTGCTGATCTGAAGTTTGTCGGCGCAGTTACCTCACACCGAATAAACGGGGAATTTCGCTATGCGCTGGAGAAGTTAGCAACTTTGGATGTCTGTCCGGTTGAGACGATCGAAGAAGCGAAGCGGTTTGTTGAGGCACAGTACATTTTGATGAGGGGGGAGTGATGGGTGAGGAACTTTATTGGGTTGAGTCGAAAGACCTTATAGATAGTGGTAGTTTGGAGTTATGGTGTATGACTCGGGATGTTGTGCATCATTTAATCACTCGGAACTGGAAGGTTGCAACATTGAGTATGTCTGGACTCGACTGTAGAATTTTGTGGAGGGTTGTAGCATCTCGCAGTGATCCACCAGCACAGCGGATGGCCCTGCAGATTATAGATTGGATGCCGGTTGAAGAAGCGAAGCGGTTTGTTGAGGCACAGTATTTGTTAGTTAAGTAGAAAACTTGAAAAAATTATATGTGACTGCATGAGATGATGATAGCCTCGCAGCCCTTTTCCCCCCTGCCCCCCATCTGCGAGATGAAAGAATTCTTTAGATTTAACGAGTTAAGACTAGATAGCATATTGACATTAGCTAACAAAAGAGTATAGTGGGAACTGTAGCAAGTCGCTACATAACTATCGAAAGGAACTATTGTGCTATCCACACGTGCTAATGCTGCAATCATTACAGCGCGCAAGCATCTAGGCGCTGTGCAACTAGACAAATCCGCGCGCTTTTGCTTAGCGGATGCCAACAAGCAATATGATTTAGGCAACTATGATGCCGCCTTCATGTGGGCTAAAAAGTCTATTGCGTATTCCATTGGTGTACTCCATGCGGATTATCTTAAATTCACACAGTAAAGTCTGATAGCGTATGCCTAACCCGTGCGCTATCGGGCCAATGTTGGCCACTAACTATCGAAAGGTACTATCATGAAAACTCAAAATGTAAACAAGTTACACGATGTAGCATCCGCTGTATTTGCAGATTGCGGCAAGCTCTCAACAGCTGAAGCTGTAACAGCACAATCCCTTGTTGATCTTATCGAAGCCATGCAAAAGGCCAAGCTGCCAGTGGTACAAGCGGCAAAGGCGGGCGCTGCTCCCGAAGGCTCCGAATGGGCGTATTACAACACGCTAGCAACGGCGATGGCTGGAAGTAATGCCGTGCATGTGCGCGCTCTAATGGGGTTATTTTTCAACGGTAAAAAGGTAGCAGAAGCCGGGGGCCGCGCCGAGATTATAGAACGATTGAAAGGTCGCAACGATGGCACAACCAAGTATAACCGGATAGCCGACCTGCCAAGGATCGGCAAGGGCAAGGCTGTAGCTGAAAAGGGCGCGCACCATAGCACGGACAAGCCTGAAGCCAGCGAAGGCAAGAAGGCTATCAAGGGCGCAACAAAGCCCATTGACGGACTGGAAATGCTCATCCTGACCATCAAGCAACTGACCGATGACGGTGCGCCCGAAACACTGCTAAAGAAATTTGACGGTGCGTTAAAAGCGGCGCAAGTGTTCTATGCCGCAAAGGATCAGAAAAAAGCCGCATAACCTCTCACCCTGTAATAATTCAATCCCCGTGCAATACGGGGATTTTTTTCGTCTGTTATTCCTGCCTGAATTAAACCTCAAACTACTTTAAGTTTTAACGCGTTAATTCTACAAGCTGCAAACATCTTGTGCCGCGCGGTACTGTAGTAAATTGTTGGTGTGTTAGTTAATTATTAGCTAACTTTTAACGCAATGTGGTTTTTAACTAACACTTCGTACGTTAGTTAAGCATGGCAAATTGTTCCGTGCTTAAAAAAACAGCCATTTAATCAAAACTCTACAGAGGGCAAGTGTTAGTTTGAAATACCCTCTTATACTTTTGTTCCGTGCGTTGCCTATTTTTTAAGCAGGCTGTTTTTCTGAAAGCCACGGCCAGCGCGGGTTGTGACCAGAAATGATTTTTTAAGTACCAACTAACAGTGTTAAAGAACAAAAGAACAGTCCAAAAAGCAACCGATAGGTAAAATTTTCGTTTTTTCCGAATATTCATTTTCGCCCTCTGTTTTTCCCAATGTCTACCCGAAATTTTTTGTTCTTTAGTTCTCTCTAATATACTCAATAATTCAAGCACTTACAAACTTCGAAGTGTTAGCTAATTCGACGAAGTGTTAGCTAACATCACTTTCCGTTAGTTAAGACCCCTTTAACTAACGTTACAGGCACCTAACGGCATACTAGCCTGATATGTGAGAACGACCTACACCACTATGTGAGAGCAACCTATACCGCTAATATAGTTCTTGACATTTCACTTTTTGTTCTCTACTATTGGCCTGCAAGTTAGTTTTAACCTGTTAAATCTTACAAGGAGAAAATCATGGCTAAGTTATTCGATTACACGTTTCAATTGCCGATGACCAGCACGCTGATTGGCCGGTTGCGAGATGCTGCGAAGATCAAGGAGTGTGCTATAACTACTTTGGCGCGCGGCATATTGGTTGAAGGGCTAGAGCGTATGGAAGCCAAGATGCCAAAGCCAGAGAAGATAGAGCTTATCGACTACTCGTTCCACGGTGTGCGGCTGGCGGATCTGGACCACTCCAAGATAACGCTGGCGTGTCGCGTAGATGTGGACTGGATGATGGACTTGGAGCTGTGTATAATCAACCCTCAAGGCGTGTGTATGCAGTTGGAACAGAATTGGAAGGGCAAGCACGACTGGACAGCTAACCCTTATGAGGAATTCTACCTGCTCGGTGGCCGGTACTTAAAAGAGGACTCGCCAACCATGCTTGCAGATCGTGAGCGTGCTTCAGTCGATTGGGATCGACGCAGGAAGTACAACAGCGGATTGGCCGACCCACACGCGGCAGATGTGGCTAGACAGGATGCCTACAACGCACAGCGCAGATCACCAACAACCGGGACTGTAG
>Ga0307375_10000823_pt1 | contig 36168 bp, 31 predicted proteins | sample TR1MG_FD_202531 | JGI IMG/M metagenome (GOLD analysis project Ga0307375, IMG submission 202531) | Soil microbial communities from Risofladan, Vaasa, Finland - TR-1 | ecosystem: Environmental > Terrestrial > Soil > Coastal area > Acid sulfate soil | place: Finland: Risofladan, Vaasa | collected... | reverse complement strand
GAATAGAATATTCGTAACAAAACCCTTTCTTCCACCAATCGAAGAATTTTTGCCTTACCTGCAATCCATATGGGATGACAGAGTTCTTACAAATAATGGCCCATTTCACCAGCAACTGGAAGAAGCTCTATGCAAATATCTAAATGTAAAATACATCTCCCTTTTTTCTAATGGAACACTCGCCCTTCTGACTGCACTGCAGGCTTTAGGTATTTCGGGAGAAGTGATAACTACTCCGTATAGTTTTGTTGCAACAACTCATGCTCTTAAATGGAATAATATTACACCGGTTTTTGTCGATATTGAGCCCCGGACTTTTAATATGGATCCTGAAATAATTGAGTCTGCAATAACACCCCGAACCACTGCAATACTTCCAGTCCATGTTTACGGAAATCCCTGCAATGTTCATAGAATTAATGAAATTGCGGAAGCTTATGGACTAAAAGTTATCTACGATGCCTGCCATACATTTGGGGTTACTATAAAAGGAATACCTGTTTTAAATTTTGGCGATCTTTCTGTGATGAGCTTTCATGCCACAAAAGTATTCAACACTTTTGAAGGAGGTGCTATTATTTGTCATGATGAAGCTACCAAAAAACATATTGATAATCTGAAAAACTTTGGTTTTGTAAATGAAACCACTGTAATAACTGCCGGTATTAATGCCAAAATGAATGAAGTTCAGGCTGCAATGGGCTTACTGCAATTAAAGTACATTGATAATTCTATTGAAAAAAGAAAAATAATTTCAGAACTCTATCGGAAACATCTTCATAACATTGATGGAATAACATATATGGAAGATATGCATGATGTTAAGCATTGCTATTCCTATTTTCCGGTATTTATTGATTACGAAAAATACGGCAAGTCCCGTGATGAATTATACCAAGAACTAAAAAAACACAATATTTTTGGACGGCGTTATTTTTATCCCTTAATTAGCCAGTTCCCTACATATCGGGACCTAGTATCGGCACAGCCGCGAAAAATGCCTGTCGCTGAGAAAGTTACAGAACAAGTAGTATGTTTACCGATATACTCAGGACTCCCATTAGAAAATGTAATTGAAATCTGTTCTCTAATTAAAAGTATTAAGTCTTGAAAATTGCCATAATGCAACCTTATTTATTCCCTTATATTGGTTACTTTCAGGCTATTAATGAAGTTGATAAATATATTCTTTATGACGATATAAATTTTATTAAGAAGGCTTGGATAAATAGGAATAAGCATTTGCTAAAAAATGGGGATTGTACTTATTTCCTCATTCCTCTAAATAAAAAGAGTTCTTTTAAGAAAATTAATGAAATTGAAATAATTGAAAATAATATATGGAAGAGAAGAATTCTTAAAAGTATCTTTTTTAATTATAAAAAAGCTAAATATTTCGAAAGTGTATTTCCTCTAATAGAGGATGTAATTAATTATCCAACAAATAAACTAACTGAAATAAATTACCAAAGTATTAAAAGTGTCTGCGATTTTTTAGAAATAAATACTGTTATTTCAAAAGATAGCTTTAAATATAAGGACATTGAAAGTAAGCTAAGTAATGACGAAATAAACAAGAATAATTTCCCTGATTTGATGCTTCACAATTGGGACCGTAAAGTTGTTCGAATTTTGGGATTATGTAGAATTGAAAAGGCTAATATTTATATAAATGCGATTGGTGGTTTAAACCTCTACTCAAAGGATGATTTTTCCTTAAATGGAATTGATTTAAAATTTATTAAAACAAAATCTATTAAATATATGCAGTTTAGTAATGATTTTGTTCCAAACTTATCCATTATTGATGTATTAATGTTTAACTCAAAAAGAGATATCAAAGAAATGCTTACACAATTTATGCTAATATGAATTCGCTAGGAGGGTATTTTGGAATGGAGTTAAGAAAGGGTAATGAATATCACAAAAATGCTATTCGATTGAATACAGCAAGAAATGCATTAGAATTAATTTTGAAAAATAGAAAATTAAAAAAAGTTTATATTCCATATTACACCTGTGATGTTATTTTAGAACCACTTCATAAGCTGAATCTGGAATATGAATTCTATTCCATTAATAAAAATTTTGAACCTGTATTTAATTATGATGCCATCAAGGCAAACGAGGGATTCCTCTATACAAATTATTTTGGCTTAAAAGATACTTTTATTGCTAGTCTTACTGGGATTTATAAAAATCTGATTATTGATAATTCCCAGGCATTCTTTGCTCTACCTCAACCCGGAGTATCAACTTATTATTCATGCCGGAAATTTTTTGGAGTGCCTGACGGGGCATACTTATACTTGGATGGGGTCATTGAAAAAGGTTTTCCAAACGATTCTTCAATAGAAAGATTTAGTCATCTTTTAAAGAGAATTGAATATAATGCTGAAACGGGTTATGAAGATTTTAAAGCAAATGAAATTATTTTACAATGGCAACCTATTAAAAAAATGTCAAACCTTACAAAAGCTCTTCTTTGTAATATTGATTATAATTTTGTCAGCCAAAGAAGAAGGCAGAATTTTCTTACACTTCATAAATCACTAATCCATTTAAATAAACTCAAATTAAATTTAGATGAACAATCTGTTCCAATGATTTATCCTCTGCGTTTATTTAGACCAAATTTAAAACAACACTTAATTGATAAAAAAATCTTTGTGCCAACATATTGGCCTGAAATATTAAAAAAAAATTCAGATGCTTCAATTGAATATCAATTCGCAAAAGAGATTATACACTTACCTGTAGATCAAAGGTATGATATTAAAAATATGAAATATATCATTAAAGTAATTACTGAGACTTGATTAAAAAATGAAATCCAACTTAATCAGAACAAAAGAATTTAAGAATAATGAGTTGCTGGATGAATTGCTTAATGAATTAAAGGAATTATTAGCACCCATACAAAAAAATATCGAAGAATATACTATAAAGCCACAATGGCCATTAGGTTTTATAATTGGAAATCCTAGAAGTGGCACAACATTATTTTTACAGTGGGCTGCCTCTTTGGGAATTTTCTCATATCCCACCAATTTTTTAACCCGCTTTGCCTATGCTCCATATATTGGGGCGTGTATACAAAAATTGATCTTTGATAAAGAATACGATTTCCAGGGAGAATTTGGCGATATTCATTCAGAACTGAATTTTATTTCCAATTTAGGTAAAAGCAAAGGTGCACTTGCAACTAATGAATTTCAACATTTTTTTAGAAATTATATTGATTCATTCTATCCTCGGTTTTTAAAAGACAATGAGCTTAATGAAAAAATATTAAAATCCATTCGAAAAGGGCTTGCAACCATTGAATATGCATATAAAAAGCCCTTTATAACAAAAGGGATCATGCTTCAATATAATATTGATACTGCTTATAAAGAAATCCCGGAATTGTTCTTTTTTTATATTAACAGAAATCCTCTATTTATTATGCAGTCCATATACCTCGCAAGAAAAAAATATTATGATGACCCAAATGCCTGGTGGTCAGTTAAGCCAAAAGAGTACCCTCAATTAAAAAAGATGGATGTATATCATCAAGTAGCAGGGCAGGTATTTTTTACAGAAACCGCCATAAATATTGGTCTGGAAAATGTCCCTGTTGAAAGGAAAATGTACATTGATTATGAGGAATTTTGTGATAAGCCTGAAAAATATTTTAATATCATTAAAGAAAAATATAGCTCTTTAAATTATTCCATTCCATTTGGTTATTCCGCGACTCAGACTTTTAAAAACCAAAATAAGCTTAAACTATCAGCAGGTGAAATTAAATCCTTTACAGATGCTTACCATAATTTTCAATCAGGTAAAATAAAACCGAAGGAATGAAAAGAAAAGAATTCTTAAAGAAATTCCTAAAAGAGGAAATCATTGAATTTCCCCATCAAACAAGTGTTAATCCATCAGTTTCAGTTTGTGTACAGACTTACCGTCATGAAAATTATATTAAGCAATGCCTGGATGGAATTTTAGAACAAAAAACAAACTTTGAATTTGAAATACTTCTTGGTGAAGATGACTCACCCGATAATACCCGTCAAATATGCATAGAATATGCAAATAATCATCCTGAGAAAATCCGGCTCTTTTTGCATAATCGGGCGAATATCATAAAAATTAGTGGAACTTCGACTGGACGATTTAATTTTCTATATAATTTATTCTCCGCAAGGGGCAAATATATCGCCCTTTGCGAAGGTGATGACTACTGGACCGACCCGTACAAACTCCAGAAACAAGTCGATTTTTTGGAAGTTAATCCAGATTTTTCTATTTGCTTTAATAAAGTTAAAGTACTAAAGGATGGACAGTTAGTTGATGATTTTATAACAAAAGTTCCTGCTGAAATTTCGACAATAAATGATTTAGCTGAAGGCAATTACATTTATCCTTTATCAACTGTTTTTAGAAAGATAATTCCGGAGAGCTTCCCTCAATGGTTTAGCAAATGTGGCGTTGGAGACTATCCTCTTTTTATGCTCCTTGCACAACATGGCAAAATTAAACAAATTGATGAATACATGGGTGTTTACCGTTTAAACGATACCGGAATATGGTATTCAAAAGGCTGGAATTACAGACATCGCGAATGGCATAAAATGCTAGTTTACCTGGCAAGTGAAATGGACGGGGAGATAAGGGAAAAACTTCAAGAAAAGATTTTTTATTTTTATTCATTTCTTGAGAATGAATTTGAAAAATCATTGTTAAAATTAGAAGAAATGGAATCAAATTATTCGGCTCTGAAAAACTCTTATGATATAAAAATAGGAAAAATAATATTGAAAATTCCGAGAGTTGTTAAAAATACACTTCTTAATAAAAGGTAAATGGAAAATACTGGAGAAAGGCTATTAACTGACGATGTTTATGAAACCACCATTGAACACTTGCATCGATATGCTTTTGCGCTTCAATTTGTGAGTTATAAAAAAGTCGTTGATATTGCTTCCGGAGAAGGATATGGGTCCAATTTGTTGGCTGAACTTGCAGAAAGTGTAACCGGAATAGATATAGCAAAAGAATCTGTCGAACATGCCAGTATAAAGTATAAAAAAGATAATTTAAAATATATAATTGGCTCAGCAGATAATATTCCTGTGGAAGATAATACAGTTGATGTAGTTGTGAGTTTTGAGACGATTGAGCATCACGACAAGCATCATGAAATGCTCAAAGAAATCAAACGGATTTTAAAAGATGATGGGATACTAATAATTTCTTCTCCTGATAAATATTACTATTCTGATCTTCGCAAAACGCAGAATCCATATCATATTAAGGAATTATACTTTCAGGAATTTAAGGATTTGATTTCCTTATATTTCCCCAACCAGTCGTATTATTCTCAAAAACTGGATTATACCTCTTTAATCCTTGAAGAAAACGAATGTTCAGATTTTTATGAGTTTAGCGGAAATTTTGAAAAAATTACCAGAAATTCACAAATTTCAAATTCTGTGTTCCACCTTGCAGTTGCATCACAATTTCCTGTTGAAAAACATTTTAATAGTATTTTCAGTGCCGCTAAGGTGCTGGAAAATAATATAGATCAATTTAAAAAAAGAGAGAAGGAATTTCATGACTATTACAAGAGTATTATTGAAGAATATCAAAAATCCCGTAATTATAAATTAGGAAAAACTATTTTAGCACCAATTCGTTTAATTAAAGAGATTTTAAAAAAATGATACCTGTTGTATCAGTTATTGTTCCTAATTTTAACCATGAAAAGTTTCTATTACAAAGACTCAATAGTATTTTCAAACAAACCTTCCAGGAATTCGAAGTAATATTACTGGACGATTGCAGTACCGATAACAGTCTGGAAATTTTGAATTCCTATTCTCAGCATCTTCAGGTATCAGGATTAATAATTAACAAAAAAAGAAGGGGAACATTTAAACAGTGGGATAAGGGAATTAAACTCTCAAAAGGGGAATTTATCTGGATTGCTGAAAGTGATGATGTCTGTGAACCCGAATTCCTGGAAAAAATACTTCCCTCACTCCGCCTGAATAAAGAGGCAGGGCTGGCTTACTGCCAGTCGTGGAGCATCAATGATAAGGGAGAGAAAACAGGCAATTGGATAAATCATACAAATGAATTCCAAACCAAACTTTTTGATTCGGATTTTATCTATAAGGGAACTGACTTTGTAAATAATTTTTTAATCCATAAAAATGTAATACCCAATACTAGTGCCATCGTGTTCAGAAAATCAGTATACGAGCAGGTCAGAGGCGTTAATCCTAAGATAAAATATTGCGGAGATTGGTTTTTATGGATGAAAATAGCCGTATTATCAGATGTTAGTTTTATTTCAGAGCCTTTAAACTATTTCAGAAGACATGAGAACAGTGTGATATCCCGCGCCTTAAATACAGTTCATCCGGATAAATTTCATTTGAAAAAGAGTGATAAAAAAATGAGGCAATTTTTTTCAGAGTGGTTAAAGACCCGGCAACCAGGCCTTAACGCTATTCTGGAAAAGAATAATAACTATATCTCTAAAGTAAATATTGAGGAATCACTTTATTATATTTCTCAGGGAAGAGGATTGAAATCAATTTATCACTCAATAAAATATTTTTTGCTTACCGGGAAAACAAATCTTCTTTTATTTCCGCTTAAAAGAATCGCGAAAAGATTCATAGGTTCTGTAAAAAGGATTTAATGCCATCGCCGGGTTCATATATGCAGAATGATTTTAAACTTTCAGCTGTCGTAATTACCTTTTATCCCCCAAAGGATGAGCTTATTCACAATATTAAGCAGTTCATTAATCATGTTGACACCTTGATAATCTGGGAGAACACACCGGATGGCATCAGGGAGAGTTATCACCCGGCACTCCCTGAATATAACAATAAAATAATTTACCTGGGCACAAATAAAAACGAAGGAATTGCATACCCGCTTAACAGGAGTATTGAGTGGTCCATTAAAAATAAATTTACCCATATTCTTGCCATGGACCAGGATAGCTGCTGGGATAATTTCGGGTATTATAAATCAAAAATTTCAGAATATAACAATATCCCGGATATCGGAATATTTGCGCCGGTCATTTATGAAAAAAGCAAAAGAAACCTCCAGGATCTTAGTTACGTAAAAGATGTAATTACCTCCGGAGCCGTTTATAAATTAAAAATGGTTGAGGAAATAGGACTGTTTCGGGAAGATTTTTTTATCGACGCTGTTGACCTGGAATATTGCTATTGGGCAGCAAGAAATTCATATAAAACAGCAGTGTTAGGCGGGGCCTTCCTGAAACAACAATATGGCAAAAGTACTGAACATAAATTTCTTAATAAAACATACCGGCCTTTGAATTATTCCGCATTCAGAATTTTTCATATTGTAAGAAATCACATTTTTTTATGGAAGGAATTCCCGGAACTTTCTGACTTTGAAAAGAGCAGGATTATTCAGGTATATATTTTAAGACGCATGAAAGAAATCGTGTTGTTTGAAAAAGATAAAATCAATAAGTTGTTTAGTGTTTTCAAGGGTATTTTCTTTGGTTTGTTGAGCATTGGTGAAGTAAGAAGAAGGAAAGTGACATCCTGATTTTTTTTAGGAATACAGTATTAAAATTTTTCCAGGTTAAACTTTATGAATAACATTCGTCCAATAGCCTATTACCTTCCCCAGTATTATCCGATACCTGAAAACGACGAATGGTGGGGAAGGGGATTCACCGAATGGACAAATGTTAGCCGGGCCAGGCCGTTTTTTGAAGGTCATAAACAACCCCATTTTCCGGCTGATCTGGGATATTATGATTTGCGTGTACCAGAAGTAAGGGAACAACAGGCACAAATGGCAAGAGATGCAGGTATTGAAGGCTTTTGTTACTGGCATTACTGGTTTGGTAACGGGAAAAGATTGCTTGAGCGTCCGTTCAATGAAGTCCTCAATAGTGGAAAACCCGATTTCCCTTTTTGCCTGGCCTGGGCAAATGAGACCTGGTCGGGAATATGGCATGGCGCAAGGGATAAAGTTTTGATAAAGCAGGAATATTTTGGGATACAAGACTATGAAAAACATTTTTATGATATTTTACCGGCTTTTCTGGATAAACGATATATCAGGATAGATGACAGACCATTGTTTTTAGTTTATAATCCTACCGATCTTCCTGATATGAAGGAATTCTGTGATACGTTCCAAAATCTGGCGGTTAAAAATAATTTTAAAGGTATTCACCTGGTTGCCAATAATATTAAGAATGTTCAAATCGACTGGGATCCGAAAATATTTGGTTTTGATGCATATACTACAGCTGCTCACAACAGGATTATTCATGATGGAGCTCCTTTTTTGTCAAAATCTGCAGGTAAATATTCGATCACATGGTTTCACAAAAAAATCCTTAAAAAACTTAATAAAAAAACTCCTGTCAGACCCCGGCATGTTTATGAATATGGAGAAGCTTTAAAATATTTTCTTCTTGAAAACGAACTAAACATTGAATCTTATCCAACTATTATTACAGGCTGGGACAATTCTCCCCGCAGCGGCTTGAATGGATTAATTTTAACCGATTTTACTCCGGAGGTGTTCCGGGTTCATTTGAAACAGGTATTCTCATATACAGAAAGGGCAAAGAATAAAATTGTATTTGTTAAATCCTGGAATGAGTGGGCTGAAGGGAATTATTTAGAACCGGAATCACAATACGGGACCCGGTTTCTGGAAGTATTCAGGGAAGAGTTGGACACACATAGCATACAGAATATAATAAGGAGGGACAGTTCAATATGAGAATTGCAGTCTGGCACAACCTGCCCAGCGGAGGAGGGAAACGGGCTTTATATAATCATGTAAAAGCACTTAAGGAAAAAGGGCATTACCTGGAAGCATGGACCACTGATGCAAGTGCAGATTATCTGCCCCTGGATGAATTGATAGTTGAGAATAGGATTCCTGTATCGGAAAAGATTAGAAAAGCATCCAGTCATAAATCTCCTGTTAAGCGATCACAACAAAAGATCTCTGTTTTAAAAGAACACTGTGCCCTGTGTGTTGAAGAAATTGAAAAAAGAGGTTTTGATATTATTTTTGTTAATTCCTGCCTTTATACTTACATCTCTTATATCAGCTTGTTTTCATCCATCCCTACCCTGCTTTATCTGGGAGAACCTTTCAGGCTCCTTTATGAAGCCTTCCCGGTAAATATATGGCAGGCGCCCAAATTCCCGTTAACACTGAAAAATATAAACAAATTTCGTCGCGATTTTCTTTTAAATTATTCCAGGAGAGTCCAGGTAAGGGAAGAAATAGAAGCTGCTTCTGCCTACGACCTGGTACTGGTGAATTCATTCTTCAGCAAAGAAAGCGTTATCAGGGCTTATGGCATCGAACCTAAAGTGTGTTACCTGGGTGTTGACGAAAGAGAATTTTCACTCCCGGCAAATCAGAAAGAACCTTATGTAGTCGGGTTAGGGAAAATAAGTGATTCAAAATCGGTGGATAAGGCAGTTTTAGCTGTTTCCAAAGTAAGGAAAGACATATGTCCTGCAATTAAATGGATTTCCAATGGCTATGATGAATCGTACCTCGATTTTATACTGGCCACTGCCAAAAACCTTGAAGTCACATTTATCCCTTTGATAAACAGCAGTGATGAAGAACTTAAAGAAGTTGTCAGCAAATCCGCGGTGATGTTATATTTCCCCAAACTGGAACCCTTTGGACTTGCTCCGCTCGAAGCAAATATGTGCGGAACTTATGTAATAGCACTTGCAGAGGGCGGCATTAGGGAATCTATAAAAGATTCAATAAATGGCACACTTTTCGCTTCTTTTGACGCACGTCTTGTGGCTGAAGAAATAGAGAAGTTTATTACCAATATAGAATTTGCCGGGAAAAAAGGACAGGAAGCCAGAATGCATGTTGAGAGTAATTGGAATTTTAAAAATTTAGGTGATAATATCGAAAAGGAAATGCTTTCACTTGTTAAAGCATCTGAAGAAAACAGATAATAAAATCCAGAAAAACATTATTCCGGATATTATTTCGTACAAGAATAAACCGGGGATACCAGGATCAGCTAAATTAAGGAAATGACTATTGTTTTTACATTATGCTCAAATAACTATTTAGCCAGGGCTGTTGCTCTGGGGGAATCTGTTTTACACAATAATCCGGATTATATTTTTCAGATAGGACTGGTGGACAGAAAAAGTGACCAGGTTGATTATACCCTGATCCCATTTGAAATAGCTGAGGTTGAAAGTATTGGAATTACTGCTTTTGAGGATATGTTTAACCGTTATAGTATTACTGAGCTCAATACGGCGGTCAAGCCTTTCTATTTTCAATACTTCTTCAAGACCTTTGACAAAAACGATATATGCATTTATCTCGATCCGGATATTTTGGTCTATAATGCCTTTGAAGATCTTGAGAAAGTACTGGAAGAAAATGAGATTGTTATAACTCCGCATTTAACAACACCATTAAATGACGACAAAGAACAGGCTGAGAACGATTTTTTAAATTCAGGTTTGTATAACCTTGGATTTATAGCCTTGAAAAAAGGCGAAGAATCACAGAAGTTAATAAACTGGTGGTCAACGCGGTTGGAAACAAAAGCTTTCGTTGAATTTGAAAAAGGGATGTTCACCGATCAGCTATGGATAAATTTTGCTCCCCTTTTTTTTAAAAAGGTCCATGTTCTGACTCATCCTGGTTATAATATGGCCTACTGGAATCTACACGAGAGAAGACTTACTTCAGCTTTGGAAATTATAAAAGAAGACCAATTATATCCCCTGGTATTTTTTCATTTCAGCGGATATGACCCCTTAGTACCTGAAATAGTCTCCAGGTATCAAAACAGGTTCAGTTTTGAAAATCGCGAAGACATTGTTTTTCTGTTTGATAGCTATCGTAAGTCACTTATTGTAAAAGAATACGGTAAATACATCGAAATTCCGTGTTACTATGCTGTTGAAAAAAGTAAAAGGGATTTAAAGAAATATGAGGATTATAAAAGGTCTATCCCCATTTTCAAGAGAATTTTAAGAGGGATAATTCTCAGATCTATTAAAGTATTTAAATTTAATATTGAATATTATATAAAGTAATAATTAGTCGTTCTGACAGGGTATTTTATGAAAATTCTTTTCGATAATTCGGTTTTTGATCAGCAAAATTTTGGTGGAGTTTCAAGGTATTTTTCAGAAATAATATCTCATTTTAATAAAGATATTTCTGTGGAAATTGGGATTAAGTATTCCAACAATATTTATTTAACCGAGAAGCGACTATTGAAAGTATTGCCGATAATCGATTACCGGCAGGAATTTATTAAAGGTTGCGAATTTAAAGGTAAAGGAAGACTCTTTAAAATGGTGAAAAAGTTAAACCCGTCAAAGTATCCGAACTGCAGTCAGCTAAATCTTCAGTTTTCCATTAACCTGTTAAAAAATCAGGATTTTGATGTCTTTCATCCCACACAGTTTAATACCTATTTTCTCGAGTATATACATAATAAGCCATTTGTTATTACAGTTCATGATATGATCCATGAATTATTTCCCGAATATTATGCACCTGATAATAAAACAGCTTTTTATAAAAAAGAATTAATTAAAAGAGCAAATCATATAATTGCCGTTTCAGATAACACAAAAAACGATATCATCAATTTTTATGGAGTAAAAGAAGAAAAAATTACCGTTATTTATCATGGTGTTAGTTTACCTTATAAAGGAATTGATAACAACTTACTTCCTACTAAAAAATATCTTCTCCATATAGGTGCCAGGGAAGGTTACAAGAATTTTATCTTTTTTGTACGTGCCGTCTCCGGTTTATTAATAGCCAATGATTTGCAATTAATTTGCACCGGCACACCATTTAATAAAATGGAACTGGAGTTGTTTAAAATGCTGAATCTTGGAAACCGCCTTATATTCTATTATGCAGATGATAAGGTTCTGGCATCTTTGTATCAAAATGCAATGTGCTTTATTTCACCTTCCTTATATGAGGGTTTTGGTATGCCGATTTTAGAAGCTTTTTCCAATAATTGTCCAGTTGCTCTTGCTGACTCAAGTTGTTACCCCGAAATAGCCGGAGACGCAGCTTTATACTTTAACCCGAAAAATGAGAATGAAATTAAGCAAACAGTGCTTTCAATTATTAACAATGAGACTCTTAGAAAACAACTAATTTCCTCAGGGAGAGAGAGATTGAATCTGTTTTCATGGGAAAAATCAGCAGAGAAGACAATTTCTGTTTATAGAAGTGTATTGTCCTGACATCAGTCCTTTTGTTTATTAATAATAATGACTATCGGCAATGAATAATAAAAATAAAGTTGACGGATTCAGAGGATCCCTCGCTAACGCTCGGGATGACACTGGGTTTTTGGTCAGGTGGGGGAAAGAAGCGGCGATTCGCCAAAATGTTGCTTAAAAATGCCAGATGCCTGCGAATCGCCGCTTCTTTCCCCCAATGACCCCATATATGCATGTCATTCCGAGCGTTAGCGAGGAATCTTATAATCAGTTGTTATAAGATTATTATAGATTCCCGATACTCATTTTAATAATTAACATAACATCAGTTCAATTTCATTATGGTCCTTAATCAAAGCTGTCTTTAAAAATGAACCAGTCAGCTAAAATAAGCATTGTTACTCCTTCTCTCAACCAGGCACATTATTTAGAAAAGACTATACTATCCGTATTGTCCCAGGATTATCCCAACCTGGAATACATTATTATAGACGGAGGAAGCACTGATGGCTCGATAGAGATCATTAAAAAATATGAACACAAACTGGCTTATTGGATCAGCGAACCGGATCATAACATGTATGAGGCTGTACAAAAGGGTTTTGAGAAATGTACAGGGGATATTATGGCCTGGATTAATTCTGACGACACATACTTCTCGGGTGCCTTATCAATTGTTGAAGAAATTTTCTCAGGCTTTAAAGAAGTAAGCTGGCTTCAGGGAATTCCTGCTCATTTTGATGAAAAGGGAAGGTGCGTAGCTGTTTTCCCTCTCAGGAGATGGAGTAAATACGATTATTATACTGGTAATTATAAATGGATCCAGCAGGAAGCCACATTCTGGAGAAGGGAATTATGGGAAAAAGCAGAAGGGAGGGTTTTCCGGACATCAAAAATTGCTGGTGATTTGGAGTTGTGGTTGCACTTTTTCCGGTTTGAGAAGCTATATGTGACTCCTGCTTTATTGGGTGGATTTCGTATAAGGTCATCAGAGCAATTGTCGCTTGATTATATGAAATTGTATGAAGCTGAAGCTGAAAGTTTAATCAAATCGGAACCATTAGCTAAAAATGAAATGGCTAAAGTGGGGAGAATAAAAACACTAATTTGCCTGAATAAATATTTTGTGGCAATCCGATTTCCCATTGCATCAAGGTTTATTATTCGAAGAATTGAAAAACTAAAGGATTATCCTCCAGTGATTGAATTCAATAGATTTACTCAAAATTTCTGCAGATGAAATTGTCAATAATTACTATTAATTACAACAATTGCGATGGATTAAAAAAAACTATTGAAAGTGTATTTTGTCAATCCTATAATGATTTTGAGTATATAGTAGTTGATGGTGGGAGTATAGATGGAAGCAGAGAATATATTATTGAAAACGAAAATGGTTGGAATTCGAAATGGAAGAACGAAGTCAACATAAACAATTTTATTTTTAAATGGATATCAGAGCCGGATAATGGAATTTATAATGCTATGAATAAGGGCATTGCGATAGCTAAAGGTGAATATTGTCTTTTCTTAAATTCTGGTGACACCTTGAATGAAAATATATTAATAAAAGCGATTAAAGAGTGTTCAGGTGAAGATATTATTTATTTTAATACCTATTTAATTTATAATTATTCAAATTATGAAGTATTAAAGTATCCGTCTTCGCTTTCTATGAAGAATTTTTATAAAACAACCATAGGACACCAATCGACATTCATTAAAACTAAACTATTCAATAAATATGGTCTTTATAATGAGTCAAATATGTTGCACTCAGATATTGAATTTTGGATAAAATCAATAATCATTGGTAATTGTTCAACTAAGTATGTTGATCTTATTCTCTCCTATTATGATATGGGAGGTAGAAGTTCAAAGCAAAATGAATTTTCGGATATTGAGTTTCAATCTATTCTTTCCCGTTACCTGCCTAAGCTAGTACTCGAAGATTATGAATATTGGTACAATAAAGAAAGAGAGAGTAAGATTCTGATGTGGTATAAGCGCCATCGTTTTTTATATGGTTTATTGGTATTTTTCTACCGAGTGGTAAATTATTTTATGAGGCTTTCAAAAAACAGCCATAAATCTTTTCTATCAAAAGGTAATGCACTAAAATTAAAAATTAAGTAATGTTTGAAACGCCCATTCTTTTTATAATATTTAATAGACCAGATAGTACTCAACAAGTTTTTAATCTGATTAGAAAAGTTCAACCAAAATATTTTTATGTATCTGCAGATGGTCCTCGTGAAAACAATTTAAATGATATTGAAAAGTGCAGGCTTACCCGTGAAATTATTTCAGGAGTTGATTGGCATTGCGAACTGAAAACTTTTTTCCGGGAAGAAAACAGAGGTTGTGGAAGGGGTCCTGCTGAAGCAATAACCTGGTTTTTTGAGCAGGTAGAGGAAGGCATTATTCTTGAAGATGATTGTGTGCCCCATCCTGAATTTTTCAATTTCTGTGAGATTTTACTAAAAAGGTATAAAGACAATCCTTTAATTCTTTCAATTTCAGGTAGTAATTTCCAAAATGGGAACATTAGAGGAAAGGCATCCTATTACTTTTCAATTCATAATAAAATCTGGGGTTGGGCAACCTGGAGAAGAACCTGGGAAAACTATGATTACCTTTTAAATAATATTACTTTAGAGGAGTTTGTTTCAATACTCAAAAATTTGTTCAGTCATAAAGCTGAAAGAAATTATTGGTTAAAGGTTTTTAATTTTTCAAAAGACACTCATAAGCATAATTCAGCTTGGGATTTCCAATTTATGTTTTTACAGTGGAAATTAGGAGGTCTTACAATCACATCAAATACAAATTTGGTAAAAAATATCGGCTTTACTGATGACGCAACTCATACCAGATGGGGAAGCAATAATCCGCATTTTAAAAGAAAAGTTGCTCCAATTTATCCTTTGGTTCATCCGGATTCTATCAAAAGGGATATTCAGGCAGATGATTTCTATTTCATGAAGTATGTAAGGCCTAAAAATATCTTAAGAGTCAGATTGGAAAGAAATATTAGGAAACTAATTTTAAAAATGAAAATTTAAATTGAAATCAGTTCTTCAAATTATGGATTATGCAGCACCTTACAGGGGAAACTGTATTTCTGCTATTGAGTGCTTAGAAAAACAATTCCATGCGAATGGTAAAACTATCTATCTTTTTCCTTTAAATGAGGGAAATATTCTATAGGATAGGCATTTGAGAGTTGTAATAAACAAAGTTATTTTATTGATAACTCTTTTTTTTAAAAAGATTAACAAATCTGAGATTTATACTTTCATAGAAAAAATGTTATGATTATCTATTAAATTGTAAAGAGATGGTAATTACATTTTCTAAAAACGGTAATTTATTTTGAAAGCTTCGTATAATAAAAATGATTTATACTTATCTTACAGGAAGAGTTGGAAATAATCTTTTTCAACTTGCAACAGCGGCGGCTCTTGCACATAGAAATAAAGATGAATTTACTGCTATTATTACAAAAACATGGTGCCAGGAACCTGATAAATGCTACCTTGAAGAGTATTTAAAGCAGTTTGAAAAAAATCTTTTTAGAAATATTAAAAAAATTAATTTTAAACCTAAAGATATTACTGTGTTTGATCAGGTATTAAGGGTCGAGCAAATACCTTATTTCCCTAATATCTGCATACATGGCTTATGGCAAAGTGAAAATTATTTTGTTAATGAACAAAGTTTAATTAGAAACTTATTTTCTATTGATGAGAATACGGAATTGTTTATAAAAAAAAAATATGGTAAAGTATTTATGGAAGAAGTAATCTCCATTGTAATAAGAAGAGGAGATTACGTAAAACAACCCCAGTTCCATCCAACTTGCTCTATAAAATATTACAAAAATGCAATTAGATATTTTGGGAAGAATAAACAATATTTAATAATTAGTGATGATTTAAACTGGTGCAGAAAAAAATTTAAAGGTTCAAATTTTTTCTTTTCTGATTCTGATGGCCCTCCGGTTGATTTATACTTGCAGACATTCTCTACACATAATATTATTTCTAATTCAACATTTGCCTGGTGGGGTGCCTGGTTAAATTCAAATCCAAATAAAATAGTTGTCGCACCAAAGGATAATTGGTTTGGATATTTCTATAAAAATTTTTATAGGCCAGATATGTTCCCAGAATCATGGAAATTAATACCAAACCCACTTTCCATACATCATAAAGCAAAAGTGTTATTTGCCATTTTTATAACTAAAATTGTTCCATTTAAACATTATATAGAGCGGAAATTTAATTTGAGTATAAAAATATTTAATAAAAAAGGTATTCCAAAAAAAGAACATAATCCCTTCGACATCTAAACTATTTTAGGAAAGATCTTCGTAATTATTAAACTAATAATTTGAACTTTCACACAAGACTTATTAGCTTGGATTAGTATAGAAATCAGTTTTATGAAAAACATTCTTCAAATAATTGATTATGCGGCACCTTATAAAGGAAATTTTATAGCCTCATTGGAATTTCTCAATAAAGAACTTTATCCAATCAATACTGTTTTTTTGATGCCAGAAAATGCCTCTGGAATATTTTGGGTCAAGGATTTTATGCAGAATGGAAGTAAGGTATACTTTATTGACAATTCTTTTTTTCAAAAAAAAATCAATTTACTGAACATACTGCGTTTGTTAAATATATGCAGACATGAAAAAATTAAAATAATTCATACACATTTTTTTTATCATAACTTTTCTCTATTTATATTAAAAATAATCTATCCTGTTAAAATTGTATCACATTTACATAATCACTACATAATTGGAGGTAGGGCTCGCTCAATAAAGAAAATAGTTTTTAGTTTAACTTCCGATATTTTTATTGGAGTAAGTCATTCTGTGTCAGAAGATATTAAATCCCAATTTAACAGAAAAAAAGTTCTGTCCATACCTAATGGAATAGATTTTACAAGATTAAATTTCAACAAAACAGAATCGAATGGAACAGGCAGTTCGCTAAAAATTTTAATGTTTGGTTGGCCTTATCATCGAAAAGGAATCGATATTGCAATCCAAGCAATAATATGCTTAAAGAATAAAGGTGAAAAAGTAAAGCTAAGCATTGTTTTAGCAGGAGGAGAAGAAATAATTAAAAATGAAATATTCAAGGAATTTGGACAGTTGCCTGCTTTTATAGAGTTTCTGCCACCAAAAGAAGATGTTGCAGCATATTTCAACAACAACGACATTTTGTTGTCTGCAAGTAGAGAAGAAGGATTCAATTATACCTTAGTCGAAGGAGCATTTTGTAATTGTTTGATCATCTCTAGCGATATTAATGGAATACCAAAGGATATTCCATCAATAGAATTGTTTGCATCAGAAAATAGCGACATGCTAGTGGTAGCAATTGAAAATTTGATTAGGCTGAATGATAAAGAAAAATCAAGTATAAAGGAAAAACAAAGAGAATATGTGACGAGAAACTTTTCATTACAACTTTGGGCAAAGTCCATTATAAAATGCTATCAGAGTTTTAATTTATATACTTAATAAATGGGGAAGACAGGAATAGTGATTTTAGTATATTACTTAATTCTACATGGAATCATTTATTATTAAATAAAGCTAATGAACCCTTTCTCAAAGAAGCATTAAAACTACAGTCAATATAATATGGTAATCCTTAAAGAAGCATATGGCCAAACAAGTAACAATTATTTTCAACACATTCATTTGGATTCTTTTTGTAAAGAAAATGGAATTAATTTCTATAATCCATTCCTGAGAAAGAAGTATACGGAATATCCTGGTTTAAGAGGTCATTTTACACACGAAATAATAAATTCATTAATCCTGTTTTTCAAATTGACTCATTCTTTAAACCTTATTAAAACCAGGCATTTTTACATTGACGATCCTGATAACAAAACCACAATTTTGAATAGTAAATTATTATTTTGTGGTGGCTGGCTTTTCAGGAGTTTTGATACAACAATAAAATTCCGGGCATATTATCAGAATTTGTTCAACCCCAATATAAACAAACAATATTTAAATCAGATTTATCTTCAAAGAGAAAATACTGATGAGAAAATTATTGCTGTTCATCTAAGGAGGGGTGATTATAAAAACTATTCAAACGGGATTTATTATTTTAGTGATGGTGTTTACATAAATTATATTCAGCAATTAGTTAAATGTTTAAAGACAGATCATTATAGGATAATATTGTTTTCAAATGATCAGTCTTTAAATAATGAAGAATATAAACAGAAATTAATAAATGTATTTTTTTCTAATGAAAGTGAAACTGCGGAACATTTTCTTATGTCAAAATGTGATTACATTATCGGCCCGCCCAGCACTTTTTCATTATGGGCAAGTTATATTGGAGAAACTCCATTTTATCATTTTAAAAATGCTGATGATAAAATTTCTTTGGATAAGTTTTCTGTTTGTAATGGTTAAATGCCGTTCAGGTTTAAAATGTTTAAATTTCCTTCATTTTTTTAAATTTTAAAAGTGAATTACTTCATTAAAAAAGCTCTCAGGTATCCTGTTGTTACCTACTTTTATCATAAAATAAGTCCATCTTCATCATATGCTCAAAAAAAGGAGGATTTAGTAACAAAATTATTGTTTGGGAACGTGAAAAGGTTTATAGACATCGGTGCAAACGACGGAATTTCTGGCTCGAATACATTTTTCTTTGCATTAAAAGGAGCCCATGGATTATGTTTTGAACCGGTTCATGCAATATATAAAAGACTGTATGATTTATACCGTTTTAATTCCAGGATTATTTGCATTAATGAAGGTATTTCAGATCAGAAAAAAAAATATGAAATACGCGTGGATGGAGTTATATCAACTATTATTGAAACCGAGGATCCTTTAAATAAAGCCTGTTTAAAGGAGTTCATGGATATAAATGCACGGAATGAGTTAATTGAAGTAAAACCATTGTACTACTATATTGTAAAATTTCCTGATTTTAAAAACGTTGATTTGTTAAGCATTGATGTGGAAGGACATGAATTAAACGTCATTAATGGGATAAATTTTAAACAGGTCAATATAAAATGCATTATTCTGGAATCCCTGGGAGGGAAGACAACGAATTACAAGATTATAGAAACAATCCTGAAAAGAAATGACTTCATTCCCGTACTTACCAATGAATTAAATACATTTTTTATTAATAAGACATTTATAAATTACGCAATAATTGAAACTGTATTATTCAAGTATAGTGAATATCGTTCGCTGTTATGACAGGGATTGAAAATTAGAAAGTAACAAAATGAAGGTTTTATTACTTGGGGGTTTTGAATAATCGGCACCAACATTCTTAAGCATATTGATAAGAACTATCCGGGAAAATATTCAGTAGTGGTTTTTGATAAATTTCCGGTTCATCCTTAAGGAGATATTGGAAGAAATAAAGATATTATATCCTCAATTCTTTTGGAAATATACTACTTCAAATATTTTTGATATCCCCCATTTTGAACTTGATACATTTGAGCTTAGAAGTATTATTGGCGACTATACATTTACTAGATATAGAGATGGTTTAAAACTTATTAAATTATGGTTGGAGAATAACCGGGCTGGTTAAATTTAGTTAGTATCATAAGTTTTTCTACTCTTTATTAATGCTTAAAATGAGGAACTTTTCCGAATGACCTTAAAAGATCTTTTGAAAAGAAACTTAACGGATTTGCAGTTAAAAACAGTTAAAAGAACTGTAGCATTCATTAAATCAATTGGTCATGGAAACAATTTAACCAGGCTGGCAAAAATATATAAAACCGACAAAGGAGGAGATCATTTTTATACTCCTCATTACATGACTCATTTCAATAAGTTTAAGGATAAAAGAATAAGCTTGCTTGAAATTGGTGTAGGAGGTAATGAAAATCCAAAATTGGGTGGGTCTTCCCTGAGAATGTGGAAGAGGTATTTTCATAATGGGAAAATTTTTGGCATTGATATTTACGACAAGTCCTTACATGAAGAAAATCGCATAAAAATTTTTAAAGGAAGTCAGATTGACAAAAAGTTCTTAATCGATGTTTTAGAGAAAATGCCGGAACCGGACATTATTATTGATGATGGTAGTCACATAAATGAAGATGTCATATTAACATTTAAAATTTTATTCCCAGTGCTGAAAGAAGGAGGTATATACGTTATAGAAGATATCCAAACTTCATATTGGCCAGATTATGGTGGTGATAATAACAATTTAGATAATCCGGATACAATGATGAATTATTTTAAGAAACTAACCGACTCTCTTAATTATAAAGAATACAGAACCCCGGGTTATCTGCCAACTTCTTTGGAAAAGAGTATGGTTTCAATTCACTTTTATCATAATTTGATATTTATCTATAAAGGGAATAGTTAGAAGCATCTTGCAAAATTAGACTTTAAACATATAAATTACCTTAGTATAAATGAATCCAAAGTTATCTGTAATCACAATTAATTTCAATAATGCTATTGGTTTAAGACAAACTATGAAAAGTGTTTTAGAGCAGACATTTACTGATTTGGAATACATTGTTATAGATGGCGGAAGTGCTGACGGGAGTGTGGAGGTAATTAAGGAATTTGAACATATTAAATTTGAAATTAGTGAATCAGATCCAAAGATTAATGTCAACATTCCTTTTCAATGGATAAGTGAATCGGATAAAGGAATTTATCATGCTATGAACAAGGGTATAGCTCTAGCTAAAGGAGAGTACTGTTTTTTTATAAATTCAGGAGATTATTTTGTTTCTCCTAATGTTGTTAAATCTGTTTTCTCGGAAGGCCCTGAAGAATCTATAATCTTTGGGAATTTAATAATAGGCTTAAACAATAAAATTACAGGAAAAATCAGAGGAAAATCGACACTCACATTTTTTGATTTGTACAAGAGTAACGTTGTAAAGCATCAATCGGCATTTATAAAAAGAAAATTGTTTGAAGTATATGGTTTATATAATGAAAATTTAAAAATAGTTGCTGATTGGGAATTCTTCCTGAAAACACTGGGTTTTGCAAATGAAAGCTATCGTTATATGGATATTGATATTGCTTATTTTGACAATGATGGGATAAGCAGTAATGCAGGGAATGTAACAATAAATGAGCGCAATCATGTTCTTCAAACAATAGTTCCTCCGATGATCTTACCGGATTACAGACAGTGGGAACGATATAATTTTCTGATTCCTGTTTTTCGATATAAGCCATTAATTTTTTTACTTCGGGTAATTGCAAAGTGTACTAAAGAAATTGAAAAAATCAGGGGAATAAAATGATCCCAAAAACAATTCATTATTGTTGGTTTGGACCTAAACCATTACCTAAATCTGTGATAAGCTGTATAAAGTCCTGGAACGCCCAGCTTCCCGGTTATGAATTGAAATTATGGAATGAAAATAACTCTCCTATGGACATTCCTTTTGTCAGTGAGGCATATAAAGCCAGGAAATACGCCTTTGTAAGTGATTATGTGCGTTTCTGGGCATTATATAATTATGGCGGAGTATATCTGGATACGGATATGTTCGTTATCCGATCTTTTGATGGCTTCTTAGAGAATGAATGTTTTTTTGGATGGGAAACTCCGGAAAAGGAAATAATAAGTTGTGGCGTAATTGGCAGCACAAGAGAGAATCCTTTCATACAACTTATTCTAGACTCCTACAACAGAGTAAAATTTGATCTCAAAAATAAAGACAGCATCATTGTTACTCGTCACATTTCAAGGTGCTATGAAAAATATACGGGGAAACATCAAATCAGATTATATGATTTTGATTTTTTTTATCCATTCCCGTATGAAGAAAAAGAAAATGTTCGAAACTACATGAAATTTAAGACAAAACAAACCCATGCTATTCATCTTTGGAGTATAAGCTGGGGAAGTAGTAAAGACAAATTCATTGAACGTTTGCTGTATCATTTAAAAAATATTATCTGGTTCAAATTTGGGAAAGTATTCAGTTCATAAGGGGTATCTACACATTGATTAACATTGCTGAATGAGATCATTGATTCTTTTCTTTGTAAAGCTTAAAAATCTTTTCTTTGGAATATTTTTTAAATGTATTTATGTTGGACAATATACAACTAACAGAAATTATGGAGATGCTTTGAATTTGTTATTGCTAAATAAGTTGTTTTCAAAAAAAGGATACAAAATTATCCCTAAAAGATATATTTTTAGTTCATATTATAATTGTAAGGAAAATTTACAATTTATAGGAAGTGTTCTTGGAGAAGCAAATAAAAACAGCATTATATGGGGAACAGGAGCTATAAGTAAAGATGTAAAAATAAAAGAGCATCCAAAAAAGGTTTTAGCTGTGAGAGGCCCATTAACACGTAATTTATTGCTTGATCAGGGAATAGAGTGTCCTGTCGTTTATGGTGATCCTGCTCTGTTACTGCCTCAGTTTTATAATCCGTCAATTGAACCGGTTCACAGAACAGGGCTTATACCGCATTATGCGGATCAAAATAAAGATATTGTTAAAACACTCAAATCAGAAAGTAGTGTCCATTATATTGATATTTTACTTTCTCGATCCAGACTGAAACAATCCATCTACAAAGAATGGAAATATTTTATAGATGAAATATGTTCATGTGAAGTTATACTCTCTTCTTCATTGCATGGATTAATAATAGGTGATGCCTATAAAAAACCAACTTTATGGTTAAAATTTGGAGATGATGTACTTGGGAATGACTTTAAATTTTATGATTATTATGCATCTATGGGGATTAATTCAGAAGAAATAAAACCAGTAAGAATTGAAGAAAATCATTATTCCATAAAAGAATTGTATAAAAATGCAACATTAAAGCCAGTCGAAAAGGTGAATATGAATCTTTTTCTGGAAAGCAATCCATGGAAATAATTTTAGCAATTCACAAAAAGAAATTTCTAAAACATTTATAAATAATTAATTACAAAGAGCCGTTTAAAATTGTTTTCAGGTACAAATGCATAAACGAAAATCAGTTTTACATTTTCTGTGTTATTCGCCAAGAATCTATTCAGGTTTAGACAGATTTAATCTTCTGTTGGCTGAAAAGCTTGTAGAATCCGGCCTCTTGCCAGTGTATATTTTTTTTGATTCTTTGGAAGATGTTCCGGAAATAAAAATTGAACTGGAAGCAAAAGGAGCTAAGGTTGAGATGATTAATTCTGATAATAAATTATCTGTATTAAAAAGCCTGATTCTTATTTTTTTTAAATACAAACCGGGGATAGTACATGTTCATTTTGAAAATTTTATACAGATTTCAGTTGCATTTCTATCGATCATTTTTAACTCCAACTATTATGTTACTTTTCACTCAGAAATTTCACCATTTAAAATAAATGAATATAAAAAGAGGAAAGGTATTTTAAAAAGGTTGCTGCTTGCCTTATATTACAAATTTCTGAATTTTACTGCTAATAACATCATTACTGTTTCCGATGAAGTTAAGAAACAGTTCCTGGCCTTTGCAATGTTAAATAAGAATAGCTCCAAGGTAATCTCTTTATATATGGGGATTGTTATAAATGTCAATAAGATGACGTCACAGGAGATAAGAAATAAATTAGATTTACCCCAGAACAAAATTCTGATTTTAAATATTTCTGCAATAGAACATTTAAAAGGTATTGATATTGCGCTTAAAGCAATGAAGATCCTTAAAGAGCATTACAAAATTGAAAATTTCATTTTTTGTCATATTGGAGAAAACAGATCACAAGCTAAAGCGAATATTCAATATTTTGAAGGTTTAAAAGATCTGGCCAATGCACTGAATATTGCTTCAAATGTTATCTGGTTGGGGAAAAGAAATGATATTTCAGAGATATTATCTGCATTTGATATTTATGTGCATCCGTCCAGAAGGGAGGCAATGGGTTTTGCAAATATGGAAGCAGGCGCTCAGTCCTTACCTTTAGTTGGTTCAAATGTTGGCGGAATACCTGAAATTATTTTTCATAAGGAGAATGGATTTTTATTTGAGAGTGAAAACATAAACCAATTAGCTTTTTATTTAAAAGAATTAATTCAGGATGAAAAGCTTCGGAAAGAAATGGGGAAAAAGTCTTCTGATATTGTTAAAAATGAATTCAATATAGAGAAACAAACTGAGAAACTGCTGTTTATTTATTTAGACAGATTTAAAAAACATACCAGCAATTAAGATAATAAATGAGGAGAGAATCAATTTATTGGATAATTGTTCTGATAACATTTGTCGTATTTTTAATTAAATTCAGAAGATATCCTATTTTAATCCTGATTCTTTTTTTCTTTTTCGAAGGCCTTTTCACTTATTATGGACAATATACCTGGAATATTTATAAAATATTTTTACCTGTTTTCACCTTCTTAATAGTATTACAGAAAAAGAAAGAAATTAAATTTGCAAAGAACAAATGGCTGATTTATTCATTTGCATTTTTTAGCCTCTGTTTTGTTATATCTTCACTTATCAACAGGGATTATATTTTATTATTTCTGAACCAGTACTCCCGATATTTATTGCCATTTCTATCATATTTATTAATCATAGCTTATAATAACCAGGGTTGGGATTTCAATACCTATAACATTTTATTAAAAAAAATATTAAATCTTCAGATTTTCTTTTCTTTCGTGAATTTCCTATTAATGGGAGTCCATGAAAATATTGTAGGCTCGGTAAGTTCAAATGGAGGCTCAGCGGCAACAACAATACCGCTCCTGGGGATCATCTTTATTTGGTTTATAAACAAAGGGACATTGAAAAGAAATGACTGGATTTATATTTTCTTATTAATATTTATAGGATTTGTAAGTGCCAAAAGGGCAATTTGGATTCTTTCACCAATTTTTTTGATGTTACTTATTTATTATATTCCACATAAAAAAATCAACAGGAATATTTTTATTATTTTACCACTACTTCCCTTAATCCTGTATTTTGGGATCAGGCTTAATCCGACCTTTAATAAAGAAGGGAAGATTTGGGGAAGTTTTGATTTGAATTATTTCTATGATTTTACAATGAATTATACCTTCGGGGATAATTCTGATGATGATGATGTCAGAGTCGGAAGGGGAGGGGCTACTTTATTAACCATCGAAAGTATTTTCAGTAAGGAAAAAGAGATAACATTTTTCGGGAATGGATTATTAAATATGTATTCATTTGGTGATGACAGCAGAGAGGAAAATCCTGATTCTCCTATTTTGATCAGCAATTTAAATAGTATAACTATGGCAACAGGACTTTTCCAAAATTATTATACAGGAGGCATTTTTGGCGTACTTAGCTTTTTAGCTTTCATGAGTGCTTTGTTTTTTACTATAAAAAACAAAAGAATCAGAAATGTGTTGATTTTGGCCTTTTTATGGGAATATTTATTTTACGCTAACAATATAATCAGAACACCCGCATCATCCTTTCTGTTAATTTATTTGATTATCTATTCCAATGAATTCATTAATCCCGGAAATGGATCAGCCAAAGTTGTTAATAGTTTATCCTAATCAGTTTGGTTACCATACTGACACTTTTAAATATTGTGAATATTTATGTTACAAATACGGTATTACCTATATCTGTATTGACCAGGGATTTGAGAGGATGACATTACCCGGAATAAATATAATTTATATTCCTTTTCATTCAGGAAAAATAAAAAGGTTAATTATGTATTTCCTTACTGTTTTTTCCGTTTCAAAAAAAGTCAGATTTAACGTAATTTTCACTGTACAATTTAAATTTTGCTTTTTAATAGGCCTGTTCTGCAAATCAAAGCTTAAAATCCTGGATTACCGTACTGGTGATCTGAGTCATAATTCATATAAAAGATCCGTTATAAACTTTTTAATGAAATTTGATTCTTATTTTTTCAATAAGGTTTCTGTTATTTCCGAGGGATTAATAGAAATACTGCATTTAAGAAAGGATGAGACATTAGTATTACCCCTTGGAGCGGATGTGTTATCATCCAGGGAACGATCTTATGACAGAATGGATCTGTTATATGTAGGAGTAATTCATATAAGGGATATTCATAAAACCATTGAGGGCCTGGCCATCTTTTTAAAATCAGATAAATCTTCCGGGGCACTGGTAAGTTATACAATTATAGGTTTTGGGACACGGCAGGATATAAATTTGATCCAGGATACTATCCGCAATCTTGGATTAAATAGCATCGTGAAATTTTTAGGCAGAAAGAAATATTCTGATTTATATCAATATTTTGACAAATGTAATATTGGAGTTTCCTTTATTCCAATCACTCCTTATTATGAGCATCAACCTGCAACCAAGACCTTTGAATATGCTCTTTCCGGCTTATTCAATATAGCAACAAATACCTATGTGAACAGGCAGGTAATAAATGAAAGTAATGGTATTTTATGCAATGATACTCCTGAGGATTTTGCTAATGCATTAATTGAGTTTTATGAAAAGAGGCATCTTATAGACGAAAAAAAAATCCGGGATTCTTTGATGGATTTTCATTGGCAGGCAATCGTAAAAAATAAATTAGAACCTTTTTTAGAAATTAACTAAATTTTCAAAAATTGCAGCTTTTCGAGACAAGTCTGGTAATTAAAATTTCTGCACTGGTAAGATTTATTATTATTAGAATCATTTTCTTCCGACGTGTAAGAATTGAACGTATATCTTACATCGGTAGAAAATTAAAATTAGTAATATCAAAAGGTGCTACACTTTCAATCAACGGAAAGATAAATATACGCGACCATGTCGAATTGCAATCTAAAGGCATTATATCTATTGGTAACGGTTGCGGTATAAACTCTTTTAGCCGGATAATTGCTCTTGAAAAAATAGTTATAGGTGATAAGGTTTCAATTGCACAATTTGTTTCAATTCTGGATCATGATCATAGTTATGATATGAAAAACGGAATTATGGATATGTCGCGTTATAATACAAAGCCCATAGTAATTGGAAGTAATGTATGGATTAGCGATAAGGTTACTATCACAAAAGGTGTTAATATAGGTGATAACGTTGTAATTGGTGCAAATTCCGTGGTAACAAAAGACATTCCTTCCAATTCATTGGCTGCTGGTATTCCCGCAAAAGTTATTAGAATACTTGAATGAGTTAAAAATTAGTTTGTGCTGAAATTTTACATTATAAAAAATACGGGTGCCTGGATGATGGATGAATTACTCGCTTTTGCTGAGCAATCAAAATTCAACATACTGTTTTTAAGAAAACAAGAAGCATTCTATGATGATAAAATAATATTATTAAAAGAAAAAGGAATAAATATTATTTACCCGGGAAATTGGAAAAACATTTCATTCCCAAAATTATATTTCTGTTTTTTATTTACAATCAGACATTTAAACTGCTTCTTAAATCTCCATAGTTTTGTTTATGGCGTAAAAAGCATGTCCTGTTTTTTAAAAACCAATCTGCAAATATTTAATAAAGAAAAAATCAGTTTACATTGCCAGTTTGCCACACAGGCTTCTATTGTAGGATTAATGTACAAGGAGTATTTTAAATCAAATATCTCATATTCATTTACCTATCATGCTTACGATATTTATGTAAAAAATTTTTGGTTCAATACATTAGCTTTAAAAGCTGAGAGATTATTCAGTATCTCAAACTTTAATGTAAAATATGTATTTGATCATTATACTATTATGGATAAATCTAAAGTATACTATTCCCCATTAGGTATTTTTCCTCCTCACGATATTAGTTTTGGTAATTATAAATCTGATGCACTAAGAATCGGATTTTTAAGTTATTTTGTAGAAATGAAGGGGATAAACTATTTATTACCAGCTATTAAGGAACTTAGAAAACTAAAATTTAAATTTGTCCTTGATATTGCAGGAGATGGACCTCTTAAGGAATACATGATTTCATATGTGGAGAAGAATAGTTTAAAAGAAAATGTTGTATTTCATGGGCTAATCAAAAATGGGGAAAAAGATCTGTTTTTTCGAAATCTGGATTTATTTATTCTTCCTTCAATATCCAAAGGTATGGAAACGGATGGCTTACCTGTTGTTTTGATGGAAGCTATAAGTTACGGTTTACCAATTATCAGTACTAATATCTCCGGAATACCTGAAATATGTATAAATGATTATAATGGGTATTTAATTAACCAAAAAAGTGTTGAAGAAATTGTTAGTTCAGTAATTAAGTTTAGTAAAAACTCAAACCACTGGGCTGATTTTTCTAAAAATTCACTAGAGATCTCCCAAAAGTATAATATAATATCTAATTCGAACCAAAAGCTTAAAATGTTAGGTTGGAATTAGTAAAGTAAGTCTTGCAATTCCCAATCTAAACTCATAAGTCATCGATTGCCAATTTAAATGTGTGGAATTTGCGGTATAATCCGCTTCGATAATAATCCTGTTCAGGAAGACCTAATCCGGGAGATGATAAAGATAATGAAACATCGGGGTCCTGATGATGAAGGTGTATTTCTTGAAAATCATGTTGGATTTGGTTTTGTCAGATTGAGTATCATTGATCTTACAGCGGCTGGGCATCAACCCATGTTCTCACATGACCAAAGATATGTGATTGTGTATAATGGTGAGATTTATAATTATATTGAATTACGGGAAGAATTAGCTAATGAAGGTTTAATTTTTAAAACACAAACCGATACAGAGGTCTTATTAAACTCATACATTCATTGGGGAGAAGATTGTCTGAATCGTTTTAATGGGATGTGGTCTTTTGTAATATACGATAGAGCTGAAAAAACAATTTTTGCATCCCGTGATCGTTTCGGAATAAAACCCTTTTACTATCTGCAAACCAGTGATTTTTTTGCCTTTGCATCAGAAATTTCCCCTTTGCTAAGCTTATTGCCCTCAAAACCAACTCCTGATTACAAGAGTATATTTGATTATCTCGTTTTTAATCGAACAGATCAAACTGAACGAACCTTTTTCAGTGAAATAAGAAAACTTCAGCATGGGCATAAATTTAAACTTGATTTTAATCTCCCGCAGCTTAGGGGGATTATAGGCATTCAAAAGTGGTATGATTTAAAAGAAAGAGTCTCAAATACAATGGGATTCAAAAGCCCAACAGAATATAAAGATTTGTTATCTTCTGCTATCGGATTGAGATTACGAAGCGATGTTCCCGTTGGTGTCTGTCTGAGTGGCGGCCTTGATTCGTCAAGTATTGTATCAATCTTGCTTAAGGATTTTAACAAACAAGATCTTGCTACCTTTTCTGCAGTTTACAGAGAAGGGCAAACCGGAGATGAAACCAGTTATATTAATGAGTACAAACCACTTTTAAAGAACATGTTTCGAATAATTCCTGATGCAGCTTCTCTTAATGAAGAACTATCCGAATTTATCAAAGCCCATGCTGAGCCAATCTCATCTACCAGTCCATATGCGCAATTTAAAGTCATGCAACTGGCTAAAAACAAAGTAGTAGTAACCCTCGATGGTCAGGGAGCTGATGAAGAACTGGCCGGTTATCATTATTTCTTTGGCTTTTATTTTAAGGACTTGCTTACTCATGGGCGAATAGGTAAGCTCCTGTATGAAATAATTTACTACATAGTAAAACACAGAAGCATGCTGGGAATAAAAAGTTTTATTTTTTTTCTGTTGCCACAGAGAATTCGAACCAGGGTCAGGGTAAATGAAAAGGGATATTTAAATACTGATTTTGTAAACCAATTTAAGGATAATAACTCAATTGCCGGAAATCTTTATGGATCAAAATGCTTAAAAGATGCATTGATGGACCACTTTAAATACAAACTGGAACACCTTTTAAAATGGGAAGACAGAAATTCCATGTGGTTTTCCCTCGAATCACGTGTTCCTTTTTTGGATTATCGACTTGTGGAAAAATCACTTGCAACTTCCGGGGATTTGAAAATAAACAAGGGAATGACCAAGTTCATATTGAGGGAGGCAATGAAAGGGATATTACCTGAGAAAATTCGCTTGCGTCGGGATAAAACAGGATTTGGAACCCCTCAGGATGAATGGCTTAGAGAGCCGACATGGCAGGGAATTGTTAAGGAAATTCTGGACAGTAGTTCATTCAAAAGCCGGAATTTAATTAATCCGATTATTGCACAAGAGAAATATCAAAAACATCTGTCCGGGGAAATAAATATTTCAAAAGAAATATGGAAATGGTTGCATTTGGAATTATGGTTCAGAGAATTCATTGATACTAAAAATTTAGCTCCTTCAAACAATTGAAAATCTTAATTGACATAGGGCATCCGGCGCATGTTCATTATTTTAAGAATTTCATTAAAATTATGGAATCAAGGGGACATTCTTTTTTTGTCTCAGCACGAAACAGGTCAATAATTTTTCTCTTACTGGGAAAATATAAGATACCATATTATAACAGGGGTAGAGGTATAAATGGAATTATTGGCAAACTTTTTTATTTATTGATCGCTGACATGAGACTTATAAAAAAAGCTGCAAAATTTAAGCCGGATATTTTCCTGAGCTTCGCTTCGCCCTATGCAGCACAATCTGCCTGGTTTCTTAAAACCCCGCATATAGTCCTGGATGATACAGAACATGCCCGCTTTGGGCACTTTTTTTATCAGCCATTTTCGGAAGTATTTTTAAATCCATCCTGTTTTCAAAAATCTTTTGGTAAAAAGCAAATCCTTTTTAACAGCTATTCGGAACTATTTTACCTGCACCCGAATTACTTTACTCCGGACGCTGATATACTAAGACATTTAAATATCCCGAAGAGTCAAAAATATGTGATACTTCGTTTTGTATCATGGAAGGCCAACCATGATATCGGTCATTCTGGAATAGACCTGCAAACTAAAAAGGATCTGGTAACCTCGATAATTGCAATGGGTTATAAGGTATTTATCTCCTCAGAATCTGAACACGAAGACCCCTTTTTTGATGATTACATGATTAAAATATCCCCTGATATGATTCATCATGTAATGGCATATGCTCACCTTCTGGTAACTGAAGGTGCTACAATGGCTTCTGAATGTGCTATGCTGGGGACACCTGCAATTTATGTAAATTCGCTTGATGCAGGCTCTCTCAGGGAGCAAGAAGACAAATATCAGCTACTTTATGGTTTTCGTTCGTCTTTTGGTGTTATTGAGAAAGTTACAGAAATACTTGTTTTACCATATATAAAAGAGGTTTATCAGACACGAAGAAAGAAAATGATTTCCGAAAAAATTGATCCAACAGCATTTATGGTTTGGTTTATCGAAAACTATCCCGGAAGTGTGAGGGTTATGAAGGAGGATCCTGGATATCAGGATAGGTTTAAGTAGGAATCAGGGACTAGGGATTTGGGATTAGGAAATATAAGAAATATGATATTATGACATTGAAGACGCATAAGGATTTAACTGTTTGGCAGGAGAGTATGAAACTTGTAAAGGAAATTTTTGGTTTGACATCTAAGTTTCCTAAAGAGGAAGTATATTCCATTACTGCTCAGATTAAAAGGGCTGCAATCTCCATCCCGTCAAATATTGCAGAAGGTGCTGCTCGTGACTCAAATAAAGAGTACATCCATTTTTTATATATCTCATTGGGATCAGCTTCTGAACTTGATACTCAGCTAATCATAGCCAAAGACCTGAATTTCCTAAACGAAAAAGATTTTGAAGAAATAATTGAGAAGCTAAACAATATTGGAAAGATGTTATCCGGTCTCATAAAGTATCGCCAATCAAAACTCTAACATGCTGATTATTAGAATAAAAATGACGGACTTTCCTAATCCCTAATCTCCAATCCCTAATCCTTTTATCCCCGAGTAACTACGAAGCCGAACAATTCCACCAAATTCTTCAAATACTCGAAAGTTGTGTGCCCCCAAAAGATGCAACCTTTTTTATTATCTTACAGTCTTGTTTTCAATCGCATTCCACCTTCGCAAATCTTTTTATTAAAAGAGTTTGCTACGGCGCACGGAGTGGCTATTGGTTATTTTACAACTAGAACAACCGGACATGGTAAAGTCAATAACATCTGGAATGAATAGTTCTATTAATAAGAAAGCAAGAAGATTATTAGCTCTGTTTTCACTGGCAACTTTATCATTTACAACCTCTTTTGGTATTGTTCCAAATTGGGTTACCGGGACTCCAAATGTAACTCCTCACGTCTATTCCCTGGATTTCGAATATGGAAGTGATCAGGTTGGTAAAGTATATGTAATTCTAATTAATGAAAACTGGCTACCTATTCCTCCAAATCCTGCCCCACCTCCTCCAACATCAGATGCTGTTAGAACTGCAGCTAATAATTCGTCAGGAGGCAGAATTTCAGTCTGGAAAATTGATGTTCCTCTTGCAGATGTAGGTTTTAAATTCACCATAAATGCGATTAATCAAATAGGTGGCAATATTAACTTAATTCCCGATCATGATTATACTTTTTATTTTGTAGCAGAAGATGCAGATGGAAATTTACAGGCAGCTCCCACCAGGATCTATCAGAGAACCCTTCCCTGTACCAACATCAATATCCTCACCGGATTTTCTCAAACATATACCTGTTATACCATTGACCCGGCCAGAATACCAACTGCCAGAATCGCTGTTGTTATTGATGATCCTTCTGCATCGAGCATATTTAAAGGTACCAAATGGGTTTTTAAATGGGGGGATGGTGATACCACTACTTATATCTCAGCAGCCGATAACGATATCCCTTCTTCCGCATTAAGATCACATCCTTACCCGGAAAAAACTTCATGTAATTATAGTATAGAACTCTCAGTAACAAATCCCTGCGGAAAAACAATGAATATAGGTTATACCGCAGTTGTTCACGGGAGAGATATACCTGATGACGGGGACGGTATCCTCAGTATTGTAAATAATGCTACAAACAGCTCAGTGGTGCAGATTTGCGAGGGAGCACAGACAATTATTACTTTGCGCGATAAAAGCACATGGAACTGCCAGGGTGTTGCCCTTCCTAACTCAGATACCAGGAATATTGAGTGGCTCTATGGACAGGATCCATCTGGAGGAATTGAAAATACAATAACTGGAACGGTTAAAGTTGGCGTTCTTGATGCACCACAGGCAAGCGGCAGGATCACTCCTTCACCATACGGACCAAGTTCCCAGAGTGAAGCAATAACCATCCCTGAAACAGCCCTGCCAGGTGAGTATTTCAGGGTATATCTGAAAAACTGGAACAAATGTAACTGGAACGATCCTGATTATGTTTCAACATATGTGGATATTGAGGTAGTAGCATCTCCTGATGCCCCGACCGCTCCTTCACGGATCGTTTGCCCTGATGACGACAAAACACTTGAGGTGAAGAGTGTGCCTGTTGGAACCATTACATGGTATTCCGATGCGGATCTGACAACTCCAGTAGGCACCGGACTTACATACACACCAACAGAAACAGCCCCTGGATCCTATGATTATTATGTTACTGACAGGGAGATCTCAGGCATTCTTTGTGAAAGCCCTGCAACAACTGTGACCTTACAGGTAAATCCCAAACCCTATACACCGACTATTTCAGGTCCGAAAAAAAATGACATCTGTTACCCTTATGATACATATATTATAACAGCAAAAATAGCTGTCGGAGGTCCTCCGATAACCGGATACCAGTGGTTCAGGAATGACACTCTCCTGCCGGGCAGGACTTACGATACAATTATAATAAGCCAGGTTAAAGAGAGCGGGTTTTATTCCGCTTCTTCAGCAGGTATTGCACCATCTTATTGTCTGAGCGACCCGTCTGATTCACTGCGTGTAACGGTTCATACTTTGCAAAATGTCAAGCAGCCCCGGGATACAACGATTTGCCAGGGGGGGTCTGCAACTTTTAAGGTCAGTACTCTTGAAGAGATAGCCGGTTTTAAATGGGAGTACAGCTCTGATGGTGGAACCAAGTGGTTCGTGGTTGGAGCCAGCGATCCATATGAAGGTTTCGACGACAGTGTGCTGGTTATTACAAATCCTAAGATCAGTTTTGACGGTTACCTGTACCATTGCCACATGTATACACCGACAGGACAGGGAGGATGTGATTTCATATCAGATCCGGCATTGCTGAGTATCAACACATTACCTACAGCCACACCAGGAAGTCCGATAGCAATATGTACTCCAACACCTTTTGACCCGATCTATATGGCCGGGGCAACAGCGGGAGGATCAGTTGCCACAGTTGTCTGGTCCGGTGGTGAAACAATGGGATCATGGACACAGAATATGAACCCGGCACTGGCATATTTTGCTCCTTCTGACCCTAATGGCTCTTTTACTGCAACACTTACAGTTACAGGTACTGCTGCATGCGGAAGTGTTATTGCTTCCGGAACCAGAACGGTGGCGTGGAGCCAGACTCCCACGGCAGAAGCGGGCGCGAATATCTCGCGTTGTGATCTGGGTCCGCTGGCTCTTATAGCAATGACAGATGCCTCGGCAGGAGGTACATATAGCAGTGTGAACTGGACAGGAGGATCAACTCTTGGTGCATGGACACAGAATGCTGATCCTGCCTTTGCTGTTTTCACCCCTACAGTAAAACAGGGTTCCTTTACAGCCACACTTACAGTTATCGGGAGTGAACAATGTGTGGGGACCAATCCAACTGATACCATAGTTATTTCCTGGGGGGAAACGCCTGCTGTTGAAGCCGGTGATCCGTTAAGCCGTTGTGATCTTTCTCCGCTTGATCCGTTTATAATGACGGGAGCCTCAACATCAGGAACTTACAGTACACAGACATGGTCGGGAGGAGAAGTTCTTGGAACCTGGACACAGAATGCCGATCCCGCACTTGCAACATTTAAACCTTCAGTAACCTCAGGAGCCTTTGTTGCAACCTTATCCCTGACAGGTAATTATGGATGTACAGGAACAAATGTTTCAGATACAAGAACTATTGAATGGAGTCATGAAGCAACAGTAAATGCAGGCCCGGACAAATCAATTTGTGCACTTGGCACGGTACAGCTTGCAGGTACTATCGGAGGTGGAGCTTTATCAGCCACCTGGAGCGGTGGCTTGGGAACATATAATCCGAATAATGAAACACTTGATGCCATATATACTCCTCATGACGATGAGAGGGCTGCACATTCGATTACACTAACCCTTACAACGGACGATCCTGACGGGATATGTACTGCTGTCAGTGATGATATATCAGTAGAAATAGGGACAGTTATATCAGCAGCAACCCTCACTTCAAGCGGTGACGGTTGCTCCGGGGTGGCTCCAAGCTGGCTTAATATTGATATTACCGGCGGCGCTCCGCCTTACACCATTTCTTATAAATTGAACGGAACCGTCAAACCCAAAAAAACGGGATATATTAGTGGTACTGACTGGGATCTCGGTATGCTTGCTAAAGGCACTTATAACTATGAGATAACAGTTATCAGTGATCTATGTGGTAACTCTTTTCCTGTCGTTCCTGCTCTCACTGCCTCATTTACCATTTATCAGCAACCTGTAGCAACTGCCTTTGATGTGGGTGTATGTGATACTCTTGATGCAAGCCTTTCAGCGATACCCAGTATAGGTACAGGTACCTGGTCGATGGTTAACAGCCCTGTTGGCGGAGCCATCTCCTTCGACCCTGATGTTATCACTCCTTCAGTAACTGCAACTGCTAACATTTACGGCTTATACCTTATCAGGTGGACAGAGGTGAATGCTGTCTGTACCGATTATGAAGATATAGCCGTTGCGTATGAAAAACTATCGGCATCAGGCTCTTCACAGAACCTGTGCGGAAAATTGTCAGCCGTCCTTGATGGGAATACTCCTGCTGCCGGAACCGGAACATGGACAAAAATAAGCGGTCCTGGAACAGTCTCTTTTAGTCCGAA
>Ga0307375_10000820_pt1 | contig 36258 bp, 36 predicted proteins | sample TR1MG_FD_202531 | JGI IMG/M metagenome (GOLD analysis project Ga0307375, IMG submission 202531) | Soil microbial communities from Risofladan, Vaasa, Finland - TR-1 | ecosystem: Environmental > Terrestrial > Soil > Coastal area > Acid sulfate soil | place: Finland: Risofladan, Vaasa | collected... | reverse complement strand
TTTTTAAACCCAAAAGCAAAATAATTTCAGGAGATTGATTTCAGATTTACGTCGGTTTGAACAGTCTCAAAATTTTTAATAAATTAAAAGTTATATAGAAATAGAAAAACCAAATAAATATCCAAATTTCAGTTAATTTATTTCTTAAATATTTAGATTTTTTCAAAACTATTTTCAAGGAGCTTAAATAAGTTTTTTGCAACAATTAATAGGATTTAGATTGAGAAAGAAAGTTCTTATATATTTCATATTAGTTCTTTTGATCCTTAATTTGAGCATACTTTTTTTAGGTCATCTTCATAAAACACAAGATAATCTAAATGCCCCTCAAAATAAAAATAATTTGCAGGATCTCGACAATTTTGGCTTTATAATTATTTATAATGTTTCATTAAATAAATTAAATGCAGAAATTGGAGAAAATATTAGTATTTCAACAGTATATTCAACCTTATGTAATGAAAATTATCAATTAGAATATGGGAGAATTGGTATCAATAAAGCAACTTGGTTTGAATATAAAAATAGTTTAATTGATGGGGTAATGTATCATAACATTACAGAAATAATCTCCATTAATCCAGCTCATTTTGATTCACTTGATAATTGTAAAGGAAAAGTTGAGTTAAAAATTATTGATATGTTCGATTCAGAGAACTTTATGATTTATCAAAACTATTCAACTGAATATTTAGAGATTGTTAAAGCAAAATTGAATTATTCAATAATCGAACAAAATCCATTAACAATTTTTTCGAAAGATATTGTAAATCTGAGTTTTTTAATCTATAATGAGCATACAACACATTATCCATTTTCTGATAGAATTGATATTAAAATAACAAATGGACAAAAATCTCTTAATTACTCCAAGAATGCTGAGTCTAATGGCCATTTAAACATTACTTTTAATTGTTCCCTAATAGGTATTGGAAATTATACAATCCAATTAAAAAATGTTGAAACGCCTGATTATGAATCAAGTGTTTTTAACTTCTCAATTGAAGTATTGGATGAAAATACTTGTATAAATTGTTCGCTCATTAACGATGGAGATGTATATGTTAATGTAATTTATGATAATTCAAAATATTCTAAAGCATTTTATATGATTCAAAGTGGATTTGATGCAAACATAAATTGGCAGAGTAGTTTTGGTAATGGTTCATTTTTAAAAATTGGAGATCAATACTCGACGAATATTTCAGCTCCAAATGAAACAGGAATATATCAAATTCATTTTATAGCTCAACCAATAGCAAAAGGAAAACAGATTGAATTTGATCAACCCTTATATGTTAAAAGGCGCCCTATAGAGCTCTATGTTAATTTTTTTCGTAATCTAAATCAATCAAATCTTGTTTGCCAGGTTAGTATTGTAGATAATTTGACAAAATATAGAATAAATACGAATCTAACACTGGAAATTTTTGTGGAATATAATGCTTCAAATAGAGCTTATGGATTTATTGAATCAAATTCTAGTGGTATAGCAATTTTTAATTGGGATATTCCTATACGAATTATTGAAGATTATGTCACCTTCAAATTTATATTGAATGACACATTAACTTATCAATCTTCATCATTAATAAAAAATATAACAGTTACAAAACTCGAATATTTGGGGCTTTTTCAAGGATATTCCGCAAGTAATATTTCAATAATAGCAAAACTCTCAAATATTAACGGAAATGAATTCCCTAATCAAACAATTACATTAAAAATAAATAATGAATTGATAAATTTAAAAACTAATGTAAATGGTGAGATTTATTATTCATTTATTGCTCCTTCTCAATCTGCGATTTTAAAAATTGAAATTCAATTTATGGGGTCAGAAAATACAGTTTCCGCTTATACAACATTTAATATTGAAATTAAATTAAATTTTTTACAACAAATATGGAATTCCATTGGTTTTATTTTAGCAGGAGTCAGTATAGTGATAATTTTATTGATTTATTTGAAAAAAAGAGTAATAGGGCAAAATCTTGCAACTTTAAATGTAGATTAGAAGGTATTGAATTCATTCATATATAATAATTCACGAATTTAATAAAAGAGCTAACTATTTTTATTAATTTTTTGATAAACTCTACTATATATCACCTATAATCATAATTTGTTATTAAGCTCATTATTTTTTCTTGAGGAGTTTTTATAGTTTTTTTTTGGAGAGTTATTAGTATTTATGACAAAAATATTCTCGATCAATTATCAGAGGGACCTCATTAATGTCAGGAGATATAATACAGGAAGTAAAGAGCCAATTACTTAAAATAAAAAAAATTTATGGCGTTGAAAATATTGTCCTTTCACAACGAGATGGCTCTCCTATAGAGTCAGCTGGTGTTTGGCTTTCAAAAAATGAAGTTTTTGGTGTTTGTTCTTCAACTGCTGCAATTTATAATGTTGCGGAACATTTACATAAAAAAGCATTGAATTACATCTTAATTGATGGGATTCATGCGAAAATTTTAGTTGCGCCTTTAAGAAATTCAGATAATTCTATAAATTCTAATCAGTTATCTCTTAATTCTAAAAATAATTTTTCATCAAATCCAGAATATTTTATTGCTATTACTACCCGCCCAAAAACAAATCTTGGTTCTATTTTTATTGGAATGAAAAATACCTTAAACTCAATCAGAGAAATATTAGAAAACTCAGAATTAGATTTTAAACCACCTTTAAGAACATTTTCCAGTAAAGAAGTAGAAGCAATTCTTAATTCCTTTTCAATTAAAGAAGATGACAACGACGTAAATAGTAATATAAATACATTTTCATTGAAAATAACTGTCGATCTAAGTTCCAAAATACGCGATCTAGTATTTGATTATTCTAAAAATGTTCCTGGAGTTAAACTCGCATGTATCACCTTAATAGGTGGTTATCCTCTTTGTAAATTTACTATTGACCCACTTATTGAGGAAGCTGAAGGTGCTATGAGTTTTTCACTTTTTGATACATCAAAACGTATAATCTTTATGCTTAAAAAAACAAAAATTAATAGCGTTCTATGCGAATGTTCTAATTATTCTCATTTTATTTACGATCTTAATAGAGGAATATTTAGCACTTTTATTTCAAAAGGAGATAAAAGACTTGGATTATTACGCTTATTAATTCCCCAATATGTAAAAACAATAAATGAACATTTAAAAGAAGCAGATAAAACTCCAGAGGAATTATTCAATTTAAACCAAATTTTTGAGGAATTAAATATCTAAAATGAAATTATCGTGGATCCAATATGGAAACAACATATTCCTTAAAAAAATTAATTGAATTACTCGGAAAAAATCAATTTGCCCTCTTATTAAGAATTATTTTTGAGCGATACCCTATCCTCATTTTGGGAAATCATCCAAATGAGGTAGATAATTTATTAGATGGAGTAATCTCTCTTGCTCCTCATCGACATTTATTTATCTTTTTTAATGATTTTATCGAACCAGATGAACACCAACAATTAATTCAAGAGGAACTAGATGACTTTAACCTTCCAAGGACTATTTTTTCTTCTCCGTCTAATGCCTCAAAACATATATTTAACAGAATTGATCAATTAAAAGGATGGGTTATTGGATTCAATTTGAATGGTTATTCAAAAAATGAAATCATTCAAAAAATTGAAAAGATTGAGGAAAAATTCTTAGTAATACTAATGGAACAAAATGGATTGAAATTATTCCTTTATGGAGTAAAAAATGACAGCTTGGATTTATTTTTTGAAAAGAAATTAATTGATAAAGCAATTCAAAAAACAGAAATCGCATTAGAGAAAATGAAACGTGTTATTAAAAAAAGAATTAAATCTACTCCCTCAAATGAGGTTATGGGAGCTATAATGCGATTTGATTCTGAAGAAGAGAAAATTAGAACTAATGTATTCATTCAAGAAGTTCAATCTTTTGTACAAGCAGGTATGAGAGCGTTGGCCATTTTATCGCGTCTCGATTTATTACGGGAACTTGGTTTCAAAATTGAACTTTCAGGTAAGACTTTGCTTGAAACAATTGATTATGAAGAAGTTAGTGCTGAGAGAATTCTACAATTAATTAATGCAGAATATGGTGTTGATTTTTCATCTTGTATTAGGGGAGGGAAAGCTGTTCAGGTTGGTGATCGTATTGATGGTTTTTGGGGATGATTAAGATGTTATGGGATTTAGGTACTCGGAAAATTGTTGTTAAAGTTGTATATTTTGGATGTGCTATGTCTGGTAAAACCACTTCATTACAATACATTTTTGAAAAATTTGGAAAAAAAATCCAATCGATAGAAACACGTGAAGGTAGAACATTATTTTTCGATTGGGGATCTATTTCTATACAAAAGGGACAATGGAAATTCCAAATTGAATTATGGAGCGCTACAGGACAAAACTTTTATGCAGAAACTCGCCCTACAGTTCTGTCAGGTGTTGATGGAATTGTCTTTGTGGCTGATAGTCAATTGCAATTAATGGAAGATAACAAAGCTAGTTGGAATGAGCTCAATTTATTGCTTGGTGATAAACGAAAAGAAATTCCTATTGTAATTGCATTAAATAAGCGAGATTTTCCAAATGCTATTTCTATAAATGAGTTTAAGAAATTAATAGGTTTAGAGAATTCATTAGAATTATTTGAAACTATCGCAACCCAAGGAATTAATGTTATGGAGATCTTTAAAGCACTCATTGAGCGTGTTTTTAACCATTAAAATTATAAATTGGAATTGCCCCAAATTTCAAAGAGATTCTTAATTGCTCGTACTTTCATATCTTCTATTTTGAAACGATAAATCCTAATACGTCCAAATGTCTTTTCCTGAATAATATTAGCTTTAACAAGGAAATTTAAGTGATATCGAGTAGAATTATGATTAATTTGTGCCCTTCTGGCTATCTCTGAAATATTTAACTCCCCTTCTTCAGAAAGAATTTTTAAAATTTTAATTCGCCCTTTTGATTGGAATATCTCCTCAAATACCACCTTTGGTTTAACTTCTTCATTCAGATTATTTGGAATTACCATTAATATTCCTCATTTTTTTTCAATTTTTATTATTTGTGAGTTCCTTTTCTAGTATTTGCTCTAAAATTTCAACTGGAACATTGAGCCTGATTAAAGTAGTTTGCCCTGGTTTATCCTCCAATGCTGTTACCTTGGAACTAAGAAACTCAGAAATATCAGTTAATTCTTTTATATGTTCCCAGATCTTGGTATGACTGTTAGGTTTTACGTTATATTCTTCACAGATAAGGCAATAAGTTTTTTCACATTCCCCCATTGTGATATACGCTTTTTGGGTAACTTTCAATTGACGTGTAATAGCTAATAGAATAAGTTTTTGATGTTGATTCAAATCTCGAAGAACCTCTCTCTTAATTCCTGGATCTAAATTAATTTTAGCTTGTCTGGCAAATTCAGGAGTTATCTGAACTGAATTTGACTCATCTGCATATTTTCCTGCAAGCCATAATAATTCAAGAGAATAACGAGCATCACCGGATTCTGCACTAAAGTCTGAAATTAAATTGATTGTTTCATTTAAAACAGAACCATCAAAAAATGCTTCTTTAATACGAGCTTTAAGTATATCCCTTAATTGAGAAATAGAATACTTCTCCAACTGTATTGAAATACACTTGAAAGAACTTTCGATGCTTGGATCAAACTTGGTTTTGAATATATCATTCTTGGCAATTGTAATAAAGGATAATCTTTGTTTAGAATTTAGAGAATCATCTCCTATTCTTGTTAAATTATAAATTATTGAAGGCTCATTAAAAATCAAAAGGTCTGCATCGTCTAAACAAAGTAGAATATAGGCATTCTCTTTCTCTAGAATCTCATCAGAAAGAATATGTAATAATTCCATCACATTAAATCCACGTTTTGGAAATTTGGGATTAAAAGATCGAATTATGCGATTTAAAACCATAAAAGATGTCTTATATTTACGACAATTGATATGTATATATCGCAAATAAATATCTCTTTCCTCGGCAAGTTCTTGAACCATAATCCCAAATCGTTTTGTAACTGCAGTTTTACCAGTCCCAGTTGATCCCGTAATGATTACTTTTTTACTTGCACCACCTGGATTTTCAATCAAAACTTTAAATATTTGTGTAAGCTTGCGAATTATTATTTCTCTGTGCGGAAGATCTGGAGGTGTATAATCTATTGAAAGTTTTGTTTCATCCCGGAAAACAGTAGGTCGTTTTAATTCCTCTTTCATAATATTTTTGACCGACAAAATTCTACCTCAATCTCAATTTAAATCAGATAATATTTTTTAACATATATCTTTGATTCTCCATAGTTAATAAATTTAGAAAGGCTGATTGAAAAGTGAATCTTCCTCAGAAACGGATAAAAAATTAAAATTCGATAACAAATATGAAATAAATTTCTAAAAATTTATCGAGAAAAGATTCTAATTAAAAAGTATAACTGGATGATTTAATTGAATTATAATTAAATTTTCAATTAAATTGTTAAAAGAAATATCGAGTTCAATTCTAAAATGAAATTTCAATTTTCCCCAATCTTTCCTTAAACTTTATATTTCAACTAAGATGATTTATAGGATCTTTTTTTTCAATTAATTCAGTTGAAATTTCCTAAAAAACTCTCCATATTTGATCCTGATTTTGATCATTGATTAATTCCTGATTTCCGTTTTTTTCATATAGAATTATAGCTTTTTGTTCTTTAATTTCTCCTATACATGTTGCAGCAATGCCCTGAGATTCCAAAGCAGTAATTGTTTGCTCAAAAACGTGAGAATTAATACTCATTAATAAAGTCCCTGAAGAAATTAAGCGTAGAGGATCCAGTTTAAAAACACTACATAATTCTTTAGTTTCTTTAGCAATAGGAATTTTATCTCTATAAATAATTGCTCCTACTTTTGCTGATTCACATAATTCAAAAATTCCATTTAAAATTCCTCCTTCTGTTGGATCATGCATTGCTGTAATACCTCCAATTTGCAATGCAATTCGTGATTCTTTTAAAATACTTAGCATGTTGATAAAATTTTTAGCTTTAATAAGAACTTTTTTTTCAATTTTATCTTTTAAATAATCCTCTTTATCCCACGCTAAAATCGCTGTACCTTCAATTGCGGCAGATTTTGTCATTATTAATTTATCTCCCGGTTTCGAGTTCGCCATTATAAGTAAATCTGAAGTAGTTTCTCCAAACATTGAACCACATATAATAGGATTTTCTACTTTTGCAGTAACTTCAGAGTGGCCACCAACTATACTTATATTTAATTCCTTTGCAGCTTGATTTATGTCCTTACAAATCGTACTGAAGTCATCTAATGAGGTATCAATTGGAATTAATATTGTGGACATAAAAAATTGTGGGGATGCGCCGAGTACTGCAATATCATTTGCGTTTATTATAACTGCATATCGACCTATATGTTTTATAGTCCCTGTAATTGGATCAGATTTTACAACTAATATTTTATTATCTGACAATCTAATGGCTGCTGCATCTCTCCCAATCCCTGGACCATATATTACACGATCATTTGAATTACCCAAATTTTTAAAGACAATTTCATTTAAAAATCTATTAGGAATTTTTCCTCCGGTAGTAAATTTAATTTTTTTTATCATCGAGGTCCCAAATAATTTCATTTATGCTAATTTAATAATCTTTTATTGAAATTAAAGATTAGTACTCATTCCTATGCGTGCTATTTTTGCAATAAGAGCATATAGTTGAATTTTTTCATCTGCCCCTTCAATTAATCTAAAATTGATCTCCCCTGTTTCTTCAATTAATTTCATCTTCTTTATTTCTAAAATTGATTCTAATTTAATGATTTCACGATGAATTTGTCCAATTATATCAATTCCTGATAAACCATAGATATTCATTAACGTCTCTATTTGTTGAATTGCATCAATAAATTTCCCTAATAAAGCTGTTTCAACTAAAATCCTAATCTCTTCAGGACGCGCCTTTCCAGTTACCTTATATACGGTATCGGCATCAACATCTCCCTTTAATGTAGAAGCTGTTTGAAGAATATTAATTGCACGTCTCATATCTCCTCCACAATTATATAAAATCGCTTGCTGACCGTCATTTAATAGTTTTACTTTTTCTTTTTTGGATACTTCTAATAATCTATCTAAAATATCTTGATCTTTTAAAGGCGAAAATCGAAAAATACTGCATCTTGATTGAATAGGATCAATAATTTTAGAAGAATAATTGCAAATCAAAATGAATCGACAATTTCGAGAAGTTGATTCCATTGTTCTGCGGAGCGCCTGCTGTGCATCCGCTGTCATATTATCAGCTTCATCTAGAACTAGAATTTTAAAAGGTGCATCTTCTGTGCCCTTAGAGTTCGCAAACTGCTTAATTGATGTCCTTACTACTTTTATTCCCCTTTCATCACTTGCATTTAATTCTTTTACATTTTGACGATACGATTGACTAAATAGATCATGCGCTAATGCTAAAGCAGATGTTGTTTTTCCAGTCCCAGGAGGTCCACTAAAAATAAGGTGTGGCATAGATTTCTCTTGGATAAAAATTTTTAGACGCGCAACAATTTCTTTTTGATTTACTACATCGTTCAAGGTTCTGGGTCGATATTTCTCAACCCACATAATTTCTTCCAATTAGCAATCACCCAAATAGTTTCATTAATAATACGAAAACTCATAGATATACTTGATAATCTTTATTATAAGATATTTTGTAATAAGTATCTTTATCATTTAAAATTAGTTAAAATAGTTTCACTTATCTCTTACTATCTCTGTTTAATAGAGATAAGTTTAAGAAAAGTTTTCAAGCGTTTAGAAATATAGAAACGATTTTTAAGAAAATAATCGCATTTAGAAAAAATAAAAACTTCTTTTGATTCTCTTTTTTTATCAAATTCTCAGGGGTTTGTATTTTGGATAAAAATAGTAAAGAAATTATTGATTGTAGTGCATGTAATCATGAAATAATCCTTGATTCTATTAGAGGTGAAAATATATGTGGTAAATGTGGGTTAGTAATTTCAAAAGAGTATGTCCCCCCATCATATAAAATCAATCCATATGATACCACAGATAACCGAAATTCATCATCTCTTTATGTGGCACTAGGTGAACGCCTCAATATTGTTGATGGTCTAGGGAGTTATATGGGTTTTCAATTTTCTACCTATTTCCATGATACAAATGGAAACCCCTTGAACTCTAAAAAACAAATGTTATTCAAAAGATTAAAATATCGCTATGATTTAAGAGCTCGAATCGATAAACAAGAGACAAATTATCGAACACTAATGACTTTAAATAGAGTTTGTACGATACTTGAATCAATAACTGTCGATATAAAAAATAGAGCCGCTTATTTATATCAAAAATTTACGAAAGAATTAAAAAAAGGTGAATTTTATAATCATCTAAATTTAATTGCAGTTTGTCTTTATTTAGCAATCAAAGAATCAAAAACAGATGTAATTATAACAATAAAGGAACTTGCTAATGCATTTCAAAAATTGAACCATCGTGTAAGTACTAAAAGTATTATTAAGACCGCTCTTTTAATTAAGCCAAAATTTAAAAATCTTTTTATTAATCATAAAACCACCAAAAGCGAAGAATATATCTCAAAAATTATTAATGCAATTCTTTCGACCAAATTAATAAAAGAAAGGCTTATTAAACTACATAAATCAGAATTCGAATATAAAAAGAGCTTATATAGTGAAAGTCTTTCAATTTTAAAACAGATTTCAGACGAAAAACGAGGTGGAAGAAATCCCTATATATTAGCTGTCGCAACTATATATGCCGCAGATCAAAGACTTTCGAAATTTTGGAAAAAAAGAGCAATTTTAACGCAACATTTACTTTCTTTAATCACTGAAACCGCGGAATATTCTGTACGGGATCATTGGCGTGGATTATTAATTAATTTTACTACTTAATTAATTTTTATCTGAACTAAAATTGATATCCCTTCTATTACTAATTTCTATTTTATGTATTTGGGGATTAGTTTTAATTTTTCTGACTTTCGCGGATGATTATCTCTCATTTTTCATTATCACAACCCCCTTTGTTCTTAGCCTTTTTCTATTGAACTCCTTATTTTTTTGGTTTCCTGATTTTCAAGAAATTTTTACTATCTTAGCAATTATTATATCAGTTCTAATTATTTATCAATTCTGTACATTAATTATGAGTTAATACCTCCAATTATTATCTATAAGTCATAGAATTTGTTGAGACGTCTGGGCAGGTAAGAGTCGGTAATCTAATGAATTCTTTAACCATTTACTTAACTTATAATACCGAATCCAGTATCCATTCGCTTGGAATTCGGTGATAACCGAGTTTGCTTTATTATATAAATTTTTTGAGGGCAGTTTAAATAACTAATTTTAAAAAAAACTTTTGAATAATTATGCCAATTAAAAACAATATTACATGTAATTTCATAATCCAGCGAGCCTTTGATTCAATAGAAAACAAAGAACTAATGATTTTAGAGATTAATTGTGAGAAATGTCCCTTTTTATATAAAATTCGAGATAATTTTTTCTTTGATAATCCCTGTTTTAACAATTTAATTAAGCTATTTAAAGAAAATCCTTCAATAACAGTTGTTAGTATAACAACGATAGATGGTGAATTTGAGCTTACAACATCTCAAATTGACTTGTTTAAGGACTATGGAACTTATGTATCACGTTTATTTAATTTAGAGAAACCTAATTTAATTGAAAATATTAGTTGTGTTAAAAAAATAGAATGTAAAGATAAACAAAATTTCTTACTCGAAAGATTATTGGGGAATAAATTTAATGATGGATTGATATTTTCAGATCCAATCGCATCTTATCTAGAAATTATCCAAGAAATTAAAATTTATAATAATTTTATAATTAAAAAAGTTGAATGTCAAAATTGTTATAAATTATTTATTCAGTTTTTGACGGACGTTCGAGATTTACTTGAGAACACTGAAATAATAAAAAGTTTTTTATTATTAAATAATAAAAACCGTCCTATATCTGAACTCTATTCGCTAATCTTCGGTTATTTTAAATTATTCAATAATTCTTCAGAGAAAAATTTGATTTTAATTGACACTAATAGTAAAAATTATTTTTTCTATGAAATCGGCCCATATAAAATTAAAATAATGAAAAAATTGGAATCTAATGATTATTTCTATTCTATTTCATCGTTAAATATTAATCCATCCTTTATGAAAATTTATAATCAAATAATTCAAAAGATAAAAGAGAACCCTGACAATTTTTTTGATAATAAAAAACCTCAAAAATTAAATTTTCTTCTTAAATATAATGTAGAAATTCTAAAACAATTGATAAAAAGCGAATACGGACATTTATCTGATGATGATATATCTAAACTCTCTAAATTAGTCCTTTATAATCTAATGAATTTTGATTCATTAATGGCACTTTTATTAGATGATCAGATTGAAGAGATTTTTCTAGATTCACCAAAATCATCCATATACCTCGATCATCGTCAATTTGGAAGGTGCGAAACTGAGATCCTTTTAACTCCAACTGAAATTGAGAGTTTTAAAACTCGACTCAGGATGGAATCAGAAGAACGATTAGATGAAACAAAACCTTTTTTAAAAACCGAGATTATTACTCAATATTTTCATATCAGAGTAACAATTCAAATTTATCCATTATCCATTGATGGATTTTCACTAAGTATTCGTAAAATTCACAAAAATTATTTAACTTTAATAGATTTAATCAAGAATAATACTCTTTCTATTGAAGCTGCTACTTATCTTATTTTTAATTTTATACATGGTCGTTGTATTTTAGTAATTGGAGAACCTTATTCAGGAAAAACTACTTTAATTAATAGTTTGGATATGATAGGGAAAAAAAATTGGAGAAAAATTTACATTGAAGATGTAATAGAAAGTATTGATCAATCATCTTTTGGGATTCATCAAGTACGATTTCAGGTAGATTCTGAAATAAAATCTTCTGAGAATTATTCTTCCAAATCATTTCAAGTTAAAGAATGTTTACATAGAACACCCGATACAATTTTTATTGGAGAATTAATTCATTCGAAATCAATTGAATCCTTTTTTTTTCTATTAAAAGTTGGATTAAGAAGGTGCTTAGCTACAGCTCATGGTGAATCTCCAGAACTTATCATAGAACGATTTATTTACGATGACCATATTCCTCTTACATTAATTGGGAATTTAGACATTGTTGTACAAATGAATAGAATAAATATGAATGGACAAATAATAAGGAGAATTACTCGAATAATAGAAGTTAAAAAAGAGAATAAATTGGATATTTATGAAAAAATTCGTTATTTTAGTGAAGATTTAAACCTTGATTTAATTAATATTTATTTAAGAAAGCCAGAAAATGATAAATTAATAGGGTCATATAATTCTCTTGATGAATTATTTGTTAAATCAGAAGTAATTAATAAAATTAATTCATTAAGAGGTGAAAATATTGACAATTTGAATTTCAATACTGAATTTAAAGGAATTCAAACTGTTTTGGAAGGGTTAATGAAAGAAAATAAACGACAAATTGGGGATATTATTGAAGCATTCCACCATTTATGGCAAAATTTAGAATTGAATAATGTACCAGACAATTTTCAAAGTTGATTTGAGGGAAATTTATTGGTTCCATCTCCAAATGAATTTTTCATCAAATATTGTAAATTTATAAATAAAATAAAATTTTTTAAAAAAATCGGGAATTCTTTTAGAAGTAAAAAATTATCTCAAATTTCAAATTATCTCAATAAAAAATATAATCTCCTACCAAATGAAGTTCTAATATCAAGTATTGCAACTTTTTTTCTATTATTCATACCATTAACCATTATTTTTATCCGATTTAATTTTATTTTAGGGATTATCTTTCCAATTTTCGTAAGTTATTTAGTATCTTATAAAATTTTCAATTATCCTATTAATAATTATAATCAAATTCAGCAAACTTTAATTCAGTATAGTGATTTTGCATTTCAAGATTTTCTTATAATCCTCAATACAACTAAATCAATATTCGATGCGATATCTTTTATTTCAGAAGCAAAATATCCTGTTCTTTCTGAAAGATTTCAGGAAATGATATCTTCAATAAATATTTATGGGGAATCTCCGGAATTCCTTATCAATTCCTTTATCAAGGAACTTCCTAATGGTTATTTAAAAGAACGACTGTTAAGCCTGATGGCGACGAAATTTCAACCAAGTCAAATATTAGAACAATTGGAATCGTTGGCTGGCGAAAAAAAATTTGAATATGAAACTGTAACTCGTCAATTAGAAAGTAAATTAATTATTATTGTAGGAGTTTGTCTATTTTTTCCAATACTCACTGCATTATTTATTTCTTTTTTAGGTCCTACAGCTAATTTTATAAGTTTTTTCATGATTCCACTTTTTATTATTTTTTCTGCCAAATTTAAAAGTGGAATTTTACGAACGCATTTTGAACTATTCGGAGAATCCTCCATTGAAAAAGATGAAATTGGGAGTAATAATTCTGATTTTTTAGAATTCCTTAATTTTCTTACGTTTTTTGGGAATGAATTAAAGAGGGGCATTCCACAAGAAATGGCTTTACTACAAGCCTATTTATCCTATCAAGGCTCTTTAAAGAATTCAATAAAAGATTCTATCAATGAAATTTATAATAAGAATGAATCATTTAAAAATGGTTGGAATAAATTAAAAATACTAATTAAATCATCTCAAATTCACTTTTTGATTGATATTATTAATAGAATGGTGGATAAAAGTTCCTTAGAGACTGGAATCCGTTTAATTTCTATTATTCAACAACTCAAGGCGAATAGAGAACTAATTCAAGAACGGAAGGGAATAATAAAAGCCCAGCAATTTAAAATAAAATTTTTAACCTTCATTGTTGCAGCAATTTTAGGATTAATAGCGGGCTTAACACCCTTATTAATTCAAATTTTTACAATAATCTCTAATCCAGAGCCAATAATTCAATTTAATTTTTTTAATTCTTGGCCCCTATCATTCTCTCTTTTGATAATGACTATCTATGATGCATATTTTTTAACAGGCTTAGTACAAATTCATAGACCTATTCGATATTCTTTTTGGGGCGGTCTTTTATTTATTATTTTTTGGTATCTTGCGATTTCACTTCTAATTTAATTGTTATAAATACTCATGATTTGGCTTTATTTCAATCAAATAATTGTTCTTTTTTAACCATTCATTGAATTTCGTAATAGCGACTAGTTTTCTACTAAATTTATCTTTTATTGCCATAGAATTTCCCATATCTAGTAAAGCATCAAAACTATAGTCCTCATTTTGAAAAGTTTTTTCTATTTGAATGTTTTGGCCGGTAATGGCTTTTCCATAAGCTCGCAGCACGAATAAAAGCTCTTCTTCTGGTGTTAATTGCGTCTCTGGCATAATGCTTTGTAAAATTTGAATAGCTTTGTTTAAAAATGGAAATTTTAATCCACTCTTCAATAATAACTCTACCATAATGAATCATTTCATCAAATCATTAAGTATAACAAATATTTTCACAAAATTAAATAAATTATTTGTATAAATAATTATAAGGTTAATAAGAGCCTGGCGATATTAGATGATGAATAATTTGATTCAATTCGAATGTCAGCAATGTGGTTTATGTTGTCAAACAAAATACCTCTGTTTATATCCATTAGAATTAAATTTAGCAAAAAAATATGCTCAGAAATTGAATAAAGAGTTGAAAGTAGAACCATTAAGAAAAATCCTGGATATTCAACATCAAAAAATAATCGTTTTAATATATCGCGTTATAGATCGCCCCTGTCCTTTTTTCTCAATGAATCAATGTCAAATTCATCAGAATAAATTCATTGCTTGTCGTAAATACCCGATTAGTTCTTGGATTGATTTAGGAAACGCGTTCAAAATTTTAGGGTTCAATAATGAATTTTACGACGTAGATAATAAGTGCTCGTTTATTCAAACACATACCGCATTTAAGAAATTGTTAACTGAATTCCCCCTATCTTCAATTTTGTTTAATGAATATCAAGCAGTTCTTGAAGATAAAAGGATTTGGATGGAATTAGATCGAAAATTCACTCTTTTAAAAAAGCAAGGGAAAATTACTAGTATTAATGAAAATAAGTTGAAAAAAAATAACCTGCGTCAATATGAAGAGATAATAAAATCATGGGAACAGCTTTCTGCAATAGATTTTTTAAATTATTTTGGATGAAATTTTTCAAATTCTAGCAATTTTTTCAATTTTTCCAATGAATCTAAATAATTTAATAGGATACGCGTCAATTTATAAAGTTCATCTATATCTTTTTCTAAATCTATCTTTTGGTGTAATTCCTTAATTTTCATAATTATTATTTTCGTAGTATCAGCCAGAATTTTATTTTGATAAATAAGATCTATTTGGGAATCATCCTTAATGATTATAACCTTTTTATCGCAAACACCACAATAAATTTCTCCCGATTTTAATTTAAATAATGGGGAGTTACATTGTGGGCATGATTCACTTAATAAAGTATGTCCGTCACGCAAAAGGGAAGCCATTTTCTGAATTTTATGGTTTTTTTCGTTCTTGATTTTATTTTCTCCAGAATTTGTATTATTTTCTGCTATTATTGTTCATCTCTAAAATAGATCAATTAGTCAAAATTCGAGTTAATAATATTCTTTAAATCTAATTTAAATTTTTCAAATTGCCTTAAATTACCACTCAATAACTCATTTTCGACATCAGGAAAACTCTGATAGAAACAATTTTTTATATTTTCAAGTAATTGATGCATTTTATCTAATTTATCTAGTTTATCGATAAAAGAGACAAACGTTAATTTGCCATATGTTCTAAAAATAAATTTAAAATTTTCGGTCGCTAGAATTTTTATATCTTCTCCAATGATTGCCTTTGAAAACATTGATATCGCTGTAAGAAATCCTGCTATCGATTGTGGTTCTTCTTCTAAACTTCCAAATTTTTCATGGAATATACAAATTCCATTTGGTCTAATAATGTAAAAATTATGAATCATTGTCTTCACATCCTAATTTTTACTAGTGTTGAATAAAAAACGCATATAAAATCCCCTATTTGGAATGCGCATGTATGATATCGTACCCTTTGTCAAAGCTAAAACATATATTTTATAAAAACTCTCTAACTTTGGATAAAAAAGAAATTTTAATTGATTTATTTTCTAGAAAGACATAATCTTCTCCTTTTTTAAAAAAAACAATACTTCAAATTGAACACATCGGTAAAATGCGCAAATCAAACAGAATACTGAGAAAATTAACTCACGTTGTAGGATAAGATATTTACCAGAATATAATGAATTTTTTTAAGTGTTACGTCTAATAATACAAATTATAGATATATATTTAAAATTGATTGATAAAATTTAAAATTTATCTATTTCTAAAGGCCACAGCTTACGCCGAACTTTTAAATGACCTCCATAATAACCACACGTAATCGCAATAAATATTAATAGGGGCGAAAATATCAGGAACCACCAAAATATATTGAAATCTCCAAATTGAGTTTCTCTATTTAATCCACCTACAAAAAGTAATACTCCAGTTATAAGTCCTAATAAAATTGCATTTATAATGCCACGTTTTTCATTCCCTGCAATATAACCAGAAAGTACTGAAGGTAAGAAAAAAATTCCAATAAAAATCAGCATTAAAAATCCAATAATTGTTCCTGTTATAGTCTGCAAAGTAAAGAATTCTCCTGGATCGATTCCATCCACAAAACTTATATCCGGAAATCCAGCAAAGGGTTCTTCTATAAATTCACTGAATCTTAAAACTCCTGCAACGATGAGAATTGTAATAAAAACCATAAGTGAAAATGAAACCAGATTTCCAACTATCATTTTAAGAATTGTTCTACTTGCAATCTTGCCCTTTAATATCTTATCAACTATCTCATTAAACTTTTCCGTTTGCCCTAATAGTGTAGGATCTTTTGCAACTATTTGTTTCCGATAGTCTTCTGTAAATTCTCTAAGAATTTCTGTGAGTATATCTGCAATTAAGGTAGAATGATCACGCGAATCAGCAATTACAATTCCAAGAATAGGTGCATATGGATATTTTAAAATTGATAATTGTTCTCCCGTTTTTAATTTTATTGATTGTAGGTCGGCTCCTAAAGCTTCTGTTGAAAAATTTCCTAATGCACTCATAAATCCAGATATTAGTTGGTCATCGACTTTCATCTTTTTATAATGCTTCGTGAAGACAGAAACTCCGTTTTCCATAATGATATATAGACTATGTAACATTTTTAGCCGATCAGGTCCCAAATTTTTAAACTGAAATTCCTAATTGTTAAAGGAAATTCATGAAATATGTAGTTTTATAATTTATGTTAAATTAAAATATTTTGAAATCATGGAGAAATAGACAAACGATTTTTAAAGAAAATTATTTTAATGAATGGACCCGTAGCGCAGCTGGATAACGCACAGGCCTCCTAATCGAAAAAATAGATGAGAGAGTCTGGGATCGTGGGTTCGAATCCCACCGGGTCCGTTTATCAATCTAAAAAATTGACTTCTATTATCTTACTAATTTAATTATTCCCTTTTCCGAGCCAATGTAAGCAATATGCGTCATTTCAATGAACAGGCCATTCTCTACAACACCCGGGATCCCATTAATCTCTAATTCTATTTTTTTTGGATTCTGGATATCATCTATTACTCCATCAACGATAAAATTCCCATTATCTGTTATAACTGGTCCCAATTTTTTAATAGCTTCTCGTAAAGTACAAGTAAAACCCATTTTTCTAAGTCTCAATAGAACGGTCTCTAGTGAAAGTGGAATTACTTCAATAGGTATTGGCATTTTTTCGCCGAGCTTATTTACTTTTTTTGATTCATCAGCTATCACTATAAATTTTTTAGCCATTGAATCTACAATTTTTTCTTGAGTCAGTGCTGCTCCCCCCCCTTTGATCAAATTAAGTTCCGGATCTATTTCATCTGCTCCATCAATAGCAAGATCTAATTCAGGATGCTCATTCAAAGTAGTAAGTGGGATTTTATTCTGTATTAATAAAAACGCCGATTGGTAAGAGGTTGGAACCGCTTGAATTTTCAATTTTTCCGTGAATATTCGATCTTTTAGAATTTTTATAAAATATTCGACTGTAGACCCCGATCCTATTCCAATCACTTGATCATTTTCAATATGTTCTAAAGCAGCAATTGCTGCCAATTTTTTTTGTTTTTCTTTGTCAGACAACTTTATTCTTTCCTTTACTTAAATTCCTACTGATCAACAATTGTAAAAGAAATTTTAAATTATTAGGTTCAGATTATTAATTATGAATAAAGCAGATATTGAAGTAGAAAAGAGAAAAATTAGTATTGAATCAAAAGCAACAGTATTATTTCTGCTATTTATATTAATCGAGGGATATTTATTAATTGCGAGTGGTATTGGTTCCTATCCATTCATAATTTTTGGAGATTTTCCTCCATATGAAATAATTCTAGATTCAGTTGGTGGGTTATATGCAATATATTGGATTGGAATTTTATGTTTGATCGTGGCTTTTTTAGTAGGAAATTACAATAAAGTTTTTCCTCCTCTTGCATTAATTGGAAGTATAATTTTTTTTATCCTATTTATTTATCAACCTTGAGTGTATTGTAAAAACCGTGTTCCTTTAAAGTAAATATTGCAAGATATTAATATATGATTTTAAAATGAGTGGATAAAATGGAATTTAAAAAATCTACACTTAAAGACCTAGTAACTAAACCCAGTATGCGATTTTTATTGTTTGGAGGAAAAGGGGGCGTTGGAAAAACAACTTGTGCTACCTCCACAGCTATTTGGATTGCAGAAAATTTAGATCGGGATGTTTTAATCTTATCGACGGATCCTGCGCATTCTTTAAGCGATAGCTTATCACAAGATGTATCAGGTGGAGAAGTAGTTTCAATAAAAGGCGTAAAGCGACTTTCTGCATTGGAAATGAATCCCACAAAGGAATTTAAAAAATATCAAGATTCTATTCAAGCTGGTGAAATTGAAATACCTCAAGAATTAAAAATGTTTGGAGATTTTGAAGATTTTCAATCAATATCTCCTCCTGGATCGGATGAAACATTAGCATTTGCTAAAGTATTAGAATTTATACAGACTGCTGAATATGATTTTATCGTTTTCGATACGGCGCCAACCGGGCACACTCTGCGCCTTCTTAGTCTTCCTGAGGTTCTAAATAGTTTCTTTGGGAAATTAATTCGATTTCGAATGAAAATGGGTCAAATGTGGGGGAAATTAAAAGGTTTTTTTAAACGTAAAGACGATGAAGATGAAAAAGATCAACTTGAAACCCTGAATCATATGAAAAAAATAATTGAAAATGCAAATATGGAACTTTCAAATCCCGAAAAAACATCATTTGTTATTGTAATGATCTCTGAAATGATGGCTGTATATGAAACTGAACGCCTAATTCAAATGCTCTATCAATATGAAATTCCGGTTTCCAATATTATAATTAACATGATCGCACCAGAAAGTTTAAGTTGTAATTTCTGCCAATCTCGCCATACTATGCATTTACGTAATTTGGCTGAAATTCGCAATCTTTATCTTGATGATTTTAATTTATCTGAAATTTCTTTAAGTTCCACAGAAATCCGAGGTATTCTGGCACTTCGTGAATTTGGCAAAAATTTAATGCTATAACATTTCACTTTTTTAGTATTCTCCCATCTCGTAGATTTAATACACGCGTTGCATATGTTGCAATGACAGGATTATGAGTAACAATAACCAATGTTTTTTTCTCCTGTTCTATTATTGAACGCATTTGCTTAATTACTTCAATACCAGTTTCTTCATCCAAATCACCGGTCGGCTCATCGGCTAAGATAATCGAAGGATTATTTGCTAAAGCCCGTGCAATCGCAACTCTTTGTTGTTCTCCGCCACTTAATTCATCCGGTCTATGATATATACGTTTTTTTAAACCCACTAGATCTAATAACTCCTTAGCTCTCCTCTCTCTCGTATCTTTATTTACTCCTGCTAATGACATAGGTAAAATTACATTATCTAATGCGTTCAAAACAGGAATTAAATTATAAAATTGAAAAATATAGCCAATAGTATTTCGTCTCAAATTGACTAATTCATTTTCGCGTAAAGTAACTATATTTACCCCATCAATAAAGATTTTTCCCGAATTGGGTTTGTCCAAAGTCCCAATTAAATTTAATAAAGTTGTTTTACCACTTCCTGAGGGTCCCATAATTCCTAGAATCTCTCCTCGAGAGATTCTCATATTTGTTTTTCGTAAAGCATATACCTCGATTTCTCCTAAAATATAGGTTTTGGTTATATCCACTAATTCCACTATGGTTTCCATGAGGTCTCACGAACTTTAAGATACCTTTAATTATAGATTGAATATTCGTAAATCTAAATAGTTATAAAGAAACAAATATTTCTTAGATTAAGACTTTATCGAGTGATTTAAATGGCTGTTATATCCTCCACTATTAATTTTTCTGATCGCGGCGAAAATGATATGGTTAATGTTACCGAAGAAGTAGAGGCTCATATTAGGGCTTCAGGGATGAATAATGGTATTTGCAATATTTTTATAGCAGGTGCAACGGGAGGTCTTATAGCCATTGAGTTAGAGCCTGGTCTTAGAAAGGATTTCCCAGCAATGTTGGAGCGAATAGCTTCCAAAAATATGAATTATGAACATCATAAAACATGGGGCGATTATAATGGTCATTCTCATGTTCGAGCTTCTTTAATTGGACCTTCATTAACAGTACCATTTAGAAAGGGTAAATTGATCCATGGAACTTGGCAACAATTAGTATTTTATGAATTTGACACTCAAAGTAGAAACCGAACCCTATATCTAACCATAATTGGAGAATAAAATAATTATTTCCATCTTTCTGATTTAATCAATATTTTAATTATCTTTCTTATTTATATTTTCTATAATCTGATAAATCTTCAATAAGCTGTCTATTATATAATCCGCTCCTGCCTTTGATAGATCTGCTTCTGTATGCCGTTCATTAAGAAGTGCAATTGTAATCGCATTAAATTTTTTTGCACATTCAAAATCTATAGGACTATCGCCAATTACAATAATTTCGTTAGGCGATATATTTAATTGTTTAAGAACCATCGACAAATGGGCTGGATTTGGTTTAAGTTGATCTACATCATCGCGTGTTACAATCGAATCAAAAAAAGACTTGATTGAAAATCTTTCTAATAAAAAATCTGTTGTTATTCGATTTTCTAAAGTAAATAAACCTAATTTATATTTCTGACTTTTTAAAATGTGTAATAATTCCTTTGCTCCCGGAATAAGATTCGTTATTTTTGCTGCTTCCATTTCATAACTCGAAATGATTTTCTCCACTTGGGTTTTCATTAATTGTACTCTATTCGGTTGCTTCCTAACTTTTTTTAGATAGATTTCAGTATTTTCAACCGTTTTCATAATGCTCTGGTTAATAGGGATCAATATTTTCGGGATTCCCAATTTAGAAAGAAAATCAATAATATCTCTCCTAGCACACATGAATTCTATCTTGAAATAGACTAAAGTACCATCTAAATCAAATATAATTGCGTTTACTTTTCTCATTACATATCAAGTAAATTTTGTCTTTTTATAGAATTATAAACCTTTAATAAAGGGCTCCATGTATTAATTAAATGAAATACTACTTATTTTTAATTTTATCTCAAAAGTAAGTAGAAGATAGATTAAGAATAGGAATTAGAAATATGAACCACGAATAAACTTTAGCCCAGTTTTTATTCTTTGTATTAGTTGATTCTCACGTAATTTAGGTTGTGTTGAAAAAAATTTTTCTTTATTTTTCTCAACCTGTTCAAGAATTACTTCTTCTTTTTTTAAAATAAAGGATTTCAAATCATTTACGGCTTTTAATATATCAAATTTATTCATTAATTCTGTTTCATGCGTAATTGTTTGTGGATAATATGCATTACGATTAAACCTTTCTGTTGAATACTTTAAAAAATCTTTAAATGATCTTAATTTCAAATTTATTCCGTATTCCTTTGAATTTTGAAATAATTGTGTATTTGGGAGGATACAAAGTGGGGTAACCCATTTAGGAATTGCTCCCATTTCAATTGTTTCCTTCAAAAATTTAAAATTTTCTTTTAAATCTTCTTGTCCCTCCAATCCTGAAATTAACCAAAATGTCTTTGGAACGATGCCATTTTCTACTGCATTTTTTACAACAATTGAAGCTTGCTGTGTATTATATGGTCTTTTTAAAGTTTGAAGAATATGATTGGAACCACTTTCTATTCCTAAATCAATATTATCAACTCCTGCTCTTGCTAACTCATATAAAACTTCACGTTTAATTTCTGGGGAAGGAACTAGCGCATAATTAAAGTATTCTATTGAATTTTTTAATTTTTCATGTTGTAATGCCTGAGCTAATTCGATAATAAATTTTGGATTACTATAACTGTAATCTTGAATAGAGATCTTTTTCACATGATCCAAAAGTATTTGTATTTGCTCAATTATCCATTTTATTGAGTGAAATGTTGTATTAGAACGTGGAGAAATTGTATAACTCGATTTAGCTCCAAGACAATGAACACAATTAAATGAACATGGTCCTCTACAAGTATTAATCATAGCTAAATCATAGGTATTCAATATTTTGGGCCTTAAGAAGTCAATAGAATAACGAGGAATTGTATCTATATCATCAATTATATTTTTTCCTGTATTTTTCAGTATCTTATTATTCTTTTTTGAAATAGTACCAGCAACTTTCAGATAATCTTGATTCTTTTCGATTTTTATAGCAATATCATTCATTATTTTTTCAGCTTCGCCTTTTACAACAATATCTACTGAATTACTATATTGTATTATTTCTTCAGCAAAAATTGTCGCATGAACTCCTCCTACTACAATCGGACTATTTGGAAAAATTTTTTTAAAAAAATTTGCTAAATCCAGAGCCCCCTTACTTAAATGAAGCCAATTTAATTCAATACCAATAAGTAAAGGATCATAATTTTTAAAAATACCCATTAATTGTTCGTTATTAAAACCCATTTTATATAGCAAGGGAATATTCCAACATTCAACTCCATAGCCCTTTTCTATCATATATGATGCTATATGTAGTAATCCATATCCAACCATTAAGGGCGCCATTATAGATTGATTTAATGCTTTGGGATTCAAAATATTTGGAGGATGGAAAAGCAATATTTCTGGCATCGGTTTTTCAATCTCCACTAACTTTTATTATTAAAAATTAAAAATATATTTTAAAAAACCTAAATAAAGACCACGTTATTTAAAATATGAGAAAAATGGCAGAAAAATACCGATTTGGGCTTTTATATTTGAATAGCCAAAAAGCGAAGGTATGAAATTAAGAGTATGGCTAATTTCTTAGCCAAAATAATTTTTAATAATATCCTTTATTTGCTTAGATGATTGAATTAAGGAACGGAGCACAAATTTCTGTACAACTTTTCTGGGATTACTTGTATATCTAATATAAAAAAATTCGAAATTGTCAATTTCAGTTGAATCTAAAAATGCATTCCCTTCATCTTCCCAATCAATAATAATTCTCTCTGGTTTTTCGCTTTTTTGAAGAGTTTTATACATAAGCGAAAATGCACCAATTAAATTATCATAGACTATCATTCCCATTTTCCGACTTTGTTCGTCTTTCGAATAATCCCCAAGAATAAATCCATTTCCTTCAATTAATAATATGGCATCGGAGAATGTTTCAGCTGCCATATCCTTTAATTGGGCCGATAATTCACTGGTCTGTTTAGATATTTTATTTATTCCATGTGAAAATGCGTGCATGAGCGTTTGAGGCTCATAAATGGACGTTCTAAAAAATTCTATTTTGAAATCTTTTGAGATATTTAATAAAGAGTTTTGTAAATTTTGAACTACGTCCTCCTGAATATCTTCTTTTATATCATTTTTATTTAATAACATAATAATTGGGGGGTTTAGATTTTGTGTATTAAATATTTCAATGATATTTTTATAATATTCTAATACTTCAGAAAATCGATTAGAATCGGCTATATCTATCACATAATAAAGTAAATCGGTTGAATAAAAAGGCATTTTATTTTCAAGATATTGTTTTCGATAAATATCTTGTCCTCCTAAATCCCATTCAGTAAAACAACAATCTAAAACATCAATTGAAAAACGTTCTATCCCCTTAGTCGGTTTTAAACCTTCAAATGCATATTGTTTTTGTTTTAATGCTTTAATTATTGTAGTTTTTCCACCGAAATCTAACCCAGCAAAAATTATTTTAAGTTCTTTCACCATTTTTAAATACACCTTGTTAAAATCTTATTTGGGAAAATTTATATGATTTTGAATTTTTAAAAATCTTGTATTTATATTTTATGTTAAAACGTTTGGATGGTAGAGTATTAGATTTTAAAATACTTTCTCTAAATTTTACAATTATTATTTAATTTTCTAAATTTACAGACTAACCTTCCTCAATAATTCTTTTACCAGCCCAAACTATATCAACTGAGTGAATACTACATCCATTCGAAATTAAATTTTCACGGATTGCTTCATAATTGAGATTCCCTTCAATTGTTATTTTTATTGTTTCCGTTTCTCTATCAACAGTAACTGAAACGATATTAACTCCTTCTACACCTGGTAACTCAGATAAATTTAATACCAATTCTGTCAATGGAGGTTTATGTAGCTTTAATACGTCCAATACTAGTTTTTTCAATCCTATACTCATTGGTCTCATTCCTATAATCGGATTCAATTTAAATGTAAATAGGTTCTCAGATTTTATAAAAGTTGTTAATTCTACGATACCTTTATTATATAAATTCTTCATCGAACCCACTGGCATCGGTCTGGCGATTGACGCCCGCTATCCCGTCCGCCGGAGGGGCTTTCAGGACTACTTCTGTTTGCGCGGGGTTTAGGTTCGCACGCTGATTTAATTCTACAAGTGGCACAGAATATGGGATGAACCCGAGTCCCCCGATCCCGTCCGCGGCGATGGCTTTCGGGAATGCTTTACGCAGGATATTGTAGGTCCCATTCACATTCGCATTGATGACCCACCTGGTCTCCGTCTTGAACAGCCCGCGCTGAATTCGCCGCCCTATATACGTTTCGTGGTACTCAATCGGCTCTTCATTCAATCTTAATTGCTTCGCGCGCGATTTAGTTTCTTAGGGATAATGAGGTAAGTTGGTCGAGACCACACTATCCGTTAGAATCACGCCCATTTTATCAGAATCAGCGCCACTACCCAAACGGGTGTACTTAACCCAATTCTTTGACTTGTTTTAAAAGGATTTTAAGCGATATAATAGAAAGTTTAGGCAATTATACCCCAGCCAATTTGTTTAAATGTAAGGTATGTTTATTATTATGAACTAATGTTTAATGAGCATAAAATTAAATTATAATTAATAAAAGTTAAATTAGCATGAACCAATATAAAATATTTCTTTGTCCTCAATGCGGAACACCCCTCTACTGCTCTTTTATTCAAAAAACTAAAAAATGTCCTATTTGTCAAAAAAGAATCGATATTAAACATCTAAAAGTATTAAAAATTGTTGATTCAATTCAGGACGCAATTTTTTTGGTTAAAAATTTAAAAGTTCCTCTTCATGTAAAAAAGGAATTTCTTAACGCTTCTCAAAAACCCCTACATTTTAAATCAACCAAGGAGAAATTTATTGATTTAATTCAAAAAAAATCAATAAATCAAACAATTAATGAAAAGATCTTTTTTAAAGAAGTTAAAGAAGCTGGTTTTTCCGAGGATTGGGTATTGGAACAGCTAAATGAATTAGAGAAACAGGGTTTATTAATTAGACCTTCAAGAGAAACGTTATATTTTCTTTTATAATTAAATTTTCCTTATTTTATTTTAGCCAAAGTTTTACTGATTGCATGATATAAAAAATAGTAAAAAGTTGAAACTTGTGAACATTGAAATATATCTTTAAAACACCTTTTATTAATCTGCATTGATTCCCACGGCAAGCTCCAAAGAAAAGCGTGAGGAATAAAAGTAATAGAATTATATTTCTCTTGTAATAGTAACTTAGTGAGCTCTTTTGGTACCATTTTATCCCAAAGAGTTATCAATGACTTATAAATTGTATCAGGAGTTGTTTGCGTTCCATTAATCTTCAATTTTTCAATTTGATTTAATTTTGAATAAATCGATTTTATTAATGTTTTAGATAAGATTTTTGAGAATAATTGTAGATCTCGCTTTTGCAGATCAATTAAGAAAATAAATAATGTATTAAAATTATCATTAAATACAAGATCTAAAATAACCCAAGATTCAGAGTAAACATCTAAAGTTTGAAAAAATTTATCAACAATTTTTTGTACAGATAGTGGAAAATTCTCTACTGGTCTATCACATGTTTCCCATATTGTTTCATCTAGTTTTAAAATTTCATTTTTAATCTCATCAATTTGATTAAATAGTTTATCTTTTACTTTACTGTTTTGCTCACAATAGTATTGATAATTTAAATTTTTTAATATAGAAGACTTTTCATTAATTCTATCCAGAATCTTTTTTCTTTCAGGACAGTGAATCATTTCAAAATCATTTTTTAATTCTATTGGAATATTTTGAGAATTAATAAATTCTGAAAAACCTATTGCTTCTTTTATTAATTCAATATTTTTTAATTTTTCAAAAGATATGCATTTTAGTACGCATAAATTTAGTACTACATCTGAAAATTTATTTGATAAATGAATTTTTTTATCTAAATTTGGTTCTAAAAGAATTAAAACACGTAATTCGTTAAAAGATCTTAAAAAGTAATAATTAGCTTCGGTCAAATTGTCAGATAATAAAAATAATAATCCTATTTCGTTTAAAATTCTGATTTTTTCTTGAATTTTATTTGTATATTCTTCAGCTTTCTTATAATAATAAATTGAATCATCAAAATTCCCTTTAATTTTCCAAATTTCGCCTATTTTAATTAAATTATTCAAGATTAAGTCAGTTTTATTAGTTTTTTTAGCAAATTCTAAACTTTCTTTAAAATTTTCATAAGCAGTATCATAATTTTTATTACTATAATGGAGATCTCCTAAATAATATAAAATATACTCAAAATAGAATTGATTTATTTCATTTCCTAATTCATAACTTTTCTCTAAGAACTCCAGCGCTTTTTTCTTGTTATTTTTTCTTAAATATTCAGCTCCAGTTTCAGCAAGAATCTTGGTAATAATTGTTTTATTTCCTAATTTTTTAGCTAAGTTTAAACTTTTTTTATTAAAATCAAGTAACAATTTGTTATCTTCTTCCTTTTTAGAAATATTTACGATTTCCAAATATATTTTTAGTAAATCTTCTTCGTTTTTATCTGTCTCAGCGAGTTTAATGCTTTTCATCAAATATTCTAAAGCTGTTTTATTATCTCCCTTCTCTGCATATATTCTTGAAATAGCCAATCTTGATTTTAAAATTATTGTATTTGTTTTTGTATCTAACGCTACTTTTAAGCTCTCTCGAGAATTCTCTAAAGCTTTATCCCAATCCTCTAAAAAAAGATACATCTCTGCAATATTGTTCAATTGTTCTGCTATTGCTTCTAATATCTTAATTGTTAGGTGTGAATGTGTGTATATAACTCGTTCTTTTTCATCTTGTAAAATTTTTAATGCTTCCTTATATGATTCCAACGCTTCTTTTATATTTCCGTTAATCTTATAAGCATCACCTATTGCGCTATTAACCTCGGCAAATTGAAGAGGCATTCCTCCACCTTTCTTTAAAAATTTCAAACTATCTTTAAAAGCATTCAATGCTTCTTTTAAATTTCCTTTTCGAGCAAGAACTCTGCCTTTCCTATAGAATATATTGCTGATTTCATTTTTAGATCCATATTTTTTAACAATTTTTTCCGCGTTGAGATATATATTAAAGGATTGCTCCCATCTATAAATACGTTCGTATTCTTCTCCCTCTTTGATTAATTCTTTATAAATTCTCATTTGTCTTTCAAATTCAAACTCAATTTCTTTTTTATCAAGCACTGATATACTCTCACAAAATGCTCTATGAATTCAAATGCTAAAAATTAAAAATCTAATAAGAAATTATTTACCTTTTAAAGGTAAGATGATAAGAATTTTTTTATTTTTAGTCAAATTAATAAATAATCATAAGGTAACAATTCTCTTAAAATCACAGCTTCATACACAATTACATTCTGAAATATAAATAAAAAAAAGGAAATGAATTATTCTTTCCGAACCTTTTCTATTATGGCCAATAGAGCCCCTATTATAATTAACAGTCCACCAACTGTAGCAGCAATAATACCCAAAATAAGGACACCAATAATTGCCCAGTAATCATTTAATTTGTTAAACCCTTCAATAGCTATTATAATTATACCAAAAATAATTGCTAATATCTCTTTAACTGGAGACATTTGAAAAAGGAATCCAAAAGCATATCGTTCTGCACCTGGGACTAAAAAAACACTTAGTAATCCAAAAACTATACAAAGAACTGCTCCTATTGCCACGAGAATTGCTGCTAAAAGTTCTAAGCCAGTTTTCTTTCTTTTATGTCTGGTTTTTTTTTGTTTTGGCATTTAAATTTCCTCTGTCTATAAATTAATTATATTTTACATCATTTTTTTTGTATGTGCTGTTTGATCGTTTTAAAATTCATAAAAAACTTTTGGTAATTATTAATCAAAAAGTGATTTTTTCGCTTATTATTTTTATTCTAAACCAGGAATTGAACATGCATCTGCACGACACTGTTTACAAAGACGGAATTGCGGTAAATTCTTTTCACATTCATTACGAACACCTCTAAGTAAATCACATGAAGGTGCTTGGATATAACTTAAATCAGCCAGTGGAATAAGAGGCATTATATTGTGAATATATACACCTAATTCTTTTATTTTCTTTGAAACCTCTGGCAAATGAAAATCATTTATTCCAGGTATTAAAACACTATTAACTTTTACTAGCATTCCTAATGTTGCGCTTTTCTTTACACCTTCTAATTGACTCTCAATTAATATTTTTGAGGCTTCAATACCACGATGTACCTTTTTATCATCGATTATAAACTCATAAATATTTTTTCCTATTATCGGTGAAATTGCATTTATCGTTACTGTAATAAATTTTACTCCTAAATCAAAAAGACGTTGCGCAGATTTATTTAATAATAAACCATTTGTGCAAATACATAGTTGAGATTTAGGATATTTATTATTTATCAATTCTAATGTCTGAAAAGTCTCTTCATTGAAGAGCGCTTCCCCCGGTCCTGCAATCCCTACAACATATTCACTATATTTTCTATCATCAAAATAGGTATCCACTAATTCTAAAGCCTCTTTCGGAGTAATGATTTGTTTTGAAACCCCTGGCCTTGTCGCATGATAATATGCTCCAATTTTCCTATCACAATATTTACATTTAATGTTGCACTTTAAAGCTACTGGTAAATGAATCCTGAACACTCGAAAATGTGCAATCGAGTCAAAACAAGGATGTGTAATAAAATTACTTTGATCCACAAAATTAAACCAGACTTTAAAATTAATAATATTGCGGTAAAAATTATGTAGGTATTTGGTATATCCAAAAATTATTTGAAATTAATAAAAAAAATGTATATTTACTTGTAAATTAGGAGCGTTTTTAATATGGCAAAGCAGAAGCCTACAGGAGTAGTTTATTCCGACGAATATCTCCTGCATGAAACAGGAAATCATGTTGAGAATAAAACAAGATTAATAGAGACGTGGAAGTTTTTAAATAAAAACAATGTTTTTGGAAGCGAAAAGGTTATCTATATTACTCCAATCCCTGCAACAGTTGAAGAAATTAAGCTTGTTCACACGCCCTACTATCTAGAACATGTTAAAGAGGTGTGTGCACAAGGTGGAGGGTGGTTAGATGGTGATACAATTGTTTCTGAGAAAAGCTATGATATCGCACTTTTAGCAGCTGGTGGTGCGATTACTGCAGGAGAAAAGGTCGTTTTAAATGAAATTACTAATGCTTTTTGCTTAATACGTCCTCCTGGGCATCATGCCCGTGAAGGAGCTGCAAAAGGATTCTGTATTTTTAATAATATCGCAATCTTGGCACGTTCATTACGTGCTAACCATAAAGAAATTGATCGAGTACTTATTTTGGATCATGATGCACACGCAGGTAATGGGACCTCTTACACTTTCTATAAGGGTCCTGATGCCTCAAAAGTCTTAGTTTTTGGATTTCATCAAATTCCTCTTTATCCTGGAACTTGTTATTTAGATGAGATTGGTGAAGAAGAGGGCAAAGGCTATAATTTTAATATAACTATGACGAGGGGATCAGGAGATGCTCAATATTTGGCGGTTATGGACGAAATTTTCAATCCTGTTGTAAAACAATTTAAACCTGATATAGTACTTGTTTCAGCAGGATTTGATGCACATTTTTCAGATCCATTGACAGATTTGAATCTAACAGTCCAAGGTTTTGGAAATATTATAAAAAAGGTAAAAATGGCAGCTGAAGAGTTTTGCAATGGACGTTTAATAATCCTATTAGAGGGTGGTTATGATCTATCAGCCGTATCCCGCGGTATTCTCCAAGAAATTTCCGTATTATCAGATCTCGGAATTGAATTGAAAGATAATCCCCCAAAAATTGATTCGGAAGTTGAGCACTATGGAAAAAAATTGATATCTCAAATAAAAGAAATTTTTGGGGCGTATTGGAAATTTTAATTTGATTTAACCATAAAGTATTTTATTTTGATTAAAGGTTTTATCTTTTTGTATTCTCTGGAGTACTTCTTCGAACAAATTTGAGTTAATTTCTTGTGTATCGCGTAAGATGGCAAGATGAATAGCTCCTTTGATAAGTTTTTCTTTTAATTCCCTTCCAGAGAATTCTTTCGTTTCTTTTGCGAATCGAATTAAATTCGCATTTATTAGAATAGGCGTATTTTTTGTATATTGTTGTAATATTTGCAATCTTTCTTCAAAAGTGGGTAAATCAAATAAAATTTCTTCTTCAAATCTATTTCTAATTGCTGGATCCAATAATTTTGGAGCATTTGTGGCACAAATTGTTACTACTCCTGGTCTTGAATTCAATCCATCTAATTCAGATAATAATGCATTAACAACTTCAGAAACATCTCCACGAATAGATTGAAACCTGCGATCAAGCGCAACGGCATCTATTTCATCGATAAATATAATAGATGGTGCATTTTCCTCTGCTAATGAAAACAATTGGTGGATTCTTCTGGCTCCATCTCCAACATGAAGACCGATTAGCTCAGTTGCTTTTGTTAATAATATGGGAACATCTGTTTCACATGCAAGAGCTCGAGCCATCATTGTTTTTCCAGTACCAGGCGGTCCATAAAATAAAATATTCCTAGGAACCCAATTATCAAATTTCTTTGGATTTTTTAAATACTCCATAATTATTTTGCATTTATCTTTAGCATCATGATTTCCAATAACATCTTCGAATAATACTTTTGGATATTCTAATTTTACAGGCTTCACTCGATTTTCTAAAATAATGTGTGTATCTGCAGATATCTTTCCAGTTGAGTAATCATCATCAACCACTAGTTCAACTACTTTAAAAGCAAAATCAGGATATAAAAATTGGTCAAATAGAAAGGTTCCTTCGGAAACGATATATCCGGCCCACTGTTCTCGAGAGTATACTTCGAATAATTCAGGATCATCGCTTGTAATAATGGGTGAAATTCCATCTCCTACTGCCCGAATTGGATATCCAATGGGTTTCAAACTTAATTCTTTAATAGATGGTATTTTATCGTTTGATTTTTTCGTTAAAAATGCCTCTATCTCCTCTTTTTTCGGGAGTGCTTGCCGGATCTTGTGTTTCTTTCTAACCATAAGATTTGAAAGGAAAAGAAAATATAAAAAGTTATTTATAAATTATTTCCATTTTTAATTAAATCTCAAGAATTAGATGAATATTTCATGAAATAAAATTCTTTTGAGATAATATGGATAGTTTTCATTTTTCATAATTAAGTTTTAAGCATTTAATTATTAATTTTCCGAATATTTTTAATGATTTATTAAAAAACTAATCATTTGTAACTTCTTTAAAAATTATCGATGTTAAATTAAGTTTAAAAATAGAAAGTCTCTTAATAATTACTTATGAGATGTTTCATCTGTATTGAGATAAAAACTCCCGAAATAATTACCAAAATTCTCGAATTTCAAGAAGAGCTTAAATCGTTGGATGGTAAAATAAAGTTTGTTGAACCCGAAAATATTCATTTCACTTTTAAATTTCTTGGTGAGATCGAAAATAGTGTAGTAACTGAAATTTTTGATGTAATGAAGAAAATTTCTATTTCTGCTTTCGTAATAACTATTAAAGGTGCAGGATCATTTCCTAGGGTTATATGGATCGACATATCAGAAGGTCGAGATGAACTCTCTTCAATTTATACTTTTTTAAATCAAAATTTAAAAAGTTTAGGATTTAAACCCGAAAATAAAAGGTTCTCTCCTCATATAACGATTGGGCGTATAAAGTTTATAAAGGATAGAAAATCATTAACTGCTCTTCTTCAAAAATGGCAGGACTATTTCTTTGGAAAAATCGAAGTTAGATCAATACAATTGAAAAAAAGTATATTAACACCCAAAGGTCCTATATATACCACTCTTGAACAGATTCAATTATAATTATTTTGATTTTCAGGGATAAAATAGAGGTTCTGGTTCAGTTATTATTATTTCAGCTTCTATTTCTCCCAATTTTGAAGGATCAATAGGAATTTTATTTGATTTTTTGCATTCTTCCTCTGCTTTATTCATTCGTTCGACACTATTTTGAAATAAAATATCTGCAGCTTGGATATCTGCCATTGCATGCACAGGAAATCTTCTTTGCGCCTTTTCAAAATGAAGGCATGCAAGATTATAAAATGCGGTTGAGGTACATGGCTGTCTTTCAATATATTTTTGATGATCTCCCATACTACGATATCCTTTCCCAAAACAAATTTCTGAGAAACCATATAAATTGCTAGATAAAATAGAATCTTTCAAAGATTGTGCAGCTTCCAATGCTTTTTTAGCTCCACCCATATATAATTTAGCAGCTTTAATATAATTTGCCGCAGCTTCATTCTCTTCCGCTCTTAGTTCTTGAATTCTCACAATGTAAAAATTTATCTCACTAATAATTTTATTAATATTGATAATTTGATTCAATAAATTCTGTTGTTTTTTTACAGATCTTGCAAAAATTAATGCAGTGCTAAGCACATCCGCTATTTCTTTGTAATATTTAATTATTTCTTCGGTATTTTTCTTTTTTAACGAATATCTTAAAAGTGAATTATATACCTCTGCAGCTTCAAGTAATATATTGGCAATCTGAATTTTATCATCATGTACCTGAATCATATTACCTAATAAATCCCTAATTTCAAGCGTTAAACCGATTTTTTCTGCTGAAATTTGCTTTATTGTTGAAGATAGGTTTAATGCTAATTGAATCATTAATTGTGCATCTTGCTCTAATGGTTCCCGTTGATGAGTAAAAATTTCAGTCCTAATCTTAGAAATTTTAGTCCAAAATTCATATAATATTCCACCAACCTGTAAAAAAGCATCTGTAGCAAATTCTACTTTTCCCATCTGCTCAAATTGTCTCCCTGCCGAAATAATTAATTCTAGTGCTTTTTTATATTCTCCTTTCTCACCAAATGACAGACCTTTCTCTAAAGTTTCGAGTGCAACTGAGATCAACTCATTTGGTTGTTCTTGAGTCTCATATTTTTCTATACTTTGAGAAGATATTCTTAAACTCGAAATTTCTTCTCCATATTCTTCAATTAATGGCCGTTGAATAGTGGCTCTCTGGGAAAGATCAATCAACATTTGACCAACAAATTTTTCATCTAATCCAACGATTTTCCAATCTAATTTCCGATATGATGAATTGAAGTTTGTTGGATCATCTAATATAAAAATTTCAAATCCTGAATAAGTTGAACTTAATTTAGAAGGATCAATAACCAAGGCAATTGCTTTTTGATTTATACCTTGATATCCTATATGATTTTTGATATCAACAGAACTTAAAAAAATTTGTAATCCTGGATGCGAATGATACCAGCCTACAATAAAAAATCCTTTGGCAGCTACCTTTTCATTTACTTCGGCTGCTTCTATATAATGTTGCTCCTCAAATTCTACCTCAGTTGCTCCCCCATGAACCATAGGTATTGCTTCATGAACAATAACGTTATTATTCTCTATTTGTCCAATCAAAAACCCATATACTTCACGCCATTGATCACTATTTAATCCTGGGTTACAAAATCTCGTGCTATGCAAAAAAATATCTTTATATGCTTGTGATTTTAAAATGACAGACACATCTTCAGCCGATTCACCAGCTTCACTTCTATTTTGCGACATTTTCGAATCCTCAAAATGAATATAAATTTCAAATCTTGGATAATTGAATTCAATTTGGTTTGTTATATTTCTATTCATCTTATTTACTTAAAATTATAACTTAGTTTTAGATATTACAGAAAAATTCTTTTTTATACAGTTTTATACCCTTTAAAAAAGTTTGATTCTTCAAGAATCTTTAATTTCTTTTTGAATTCAAAATTAAAGATTTATAGAATTCAAGTTTAAAGGTTAATTAATAAAAATAGGAGTTTAAATAGAATTTTTTAAAATCAATAATGATCTCAGAACATTAAATGAAAGTGTAAGTCAGATGAAGAATGAGGGCCTTATTCTAATGGATCAAAAATTTAATACCTTGCAACAAATATTAAACGAAATTACTAAAGATTCAGGATTTTACGGCAGTATTATATCATCGGAAGAAGGTCTTATTATTCTTAATTCAAGCCAAATGGATCCTAAAGTAGAAATTGAGTCTTTAGCTGCAAAAGCTGCTTCTATATTCAATGAAGATGATGTAGTAGCAGATCATCCCGAAGATATTACGATATCGTATATCAATAAAAAAATATTCATACAAAAAGTTTCATTACCAGATAATTCGGATAATTATCTCTTATTAATCACCCTTATGCCTCATAATTATCGCTATTTTCGCAGGAGAATTAATAAAATAATAAATTTAGTTTTAAAATCCTGTTAGATAATCATAAATAATTCTAAATATTACTTAAATGTTTAAATAATTCAATAAATATCTTTTATAGACTTTTTTTTAAAAAAATAATTATATTCTTATTTCTAAATTAAAATTATAATAATTTTTTGCTTTTAAAAAAATTTCACTTATAAGTAAAAAAGGAGAAAAAAAAATGGATATTAGTGATTTTTCACAAATTAATGAAGCAATTAATATATTAATTGACATCAAAGTTCTATTCCGGCAAAAAATCCCTATCTTTGACATTGATACAATAGAAAAACAAAAAATTAAAATCTCTCTTTCAAAATTAAACGAAATTTTAAAAAATTTAAATGAAAAATTCGGAATCCAAACTTCTAATGAAGAAAAAAATATCTTAAATTTAAAAAATGATTTGAAAAATGCTCTTATTATTGTAAATTCATCTAAAAATCGCAAAAAGTTACTAGAATTAGGCTTAAATACAGCTCAAATATTAGTTTCAGGGGGACCGGTAACTGTAGAAGATATTAAAACCTTAAATCCAAATATTTCTGATGTGGCTTTTAAGAATTTTCAGAATAAAATTGACAAATTCTGGAAAATTCTTAAAGCAAAAGTTGAACAAAGTGATTATGATAGATTGATTCTTTTGATAGAAGAAAATAATGTTGCAGATCAAATTTTATTGAATCGCATAGATGAATTCAAAAAAAGACTTCCTATCTCAATTCAATATCATCAAGTTTCATCATTTAATAGAATAGAGAATAATTTTTTGTCTTAACAAATCGAATATCTTAAAATTTTTAATAAAATTTTTAAATTGATAGGAATATTAGGACTTATAAAGTAGCTTTAGCGAATTAAATATCATTAATGCGGCTATGGTCTAGTGGCGAGGACGGTAGCCTCCCAAGCTTTTTAGCA